>SXGR01432941.1_pt1 | contig 16945 bp, 26 predicted proteins | sample 3174711 | NCBI WGS metagenome assembly SXGR01 (sample SAMN11356860, study PRJNA531348) | freshwater metagenome | isolation source: freshwater sample F1-60 | place: China: Fuxian Lake, Yuxi | collected 2017-12-25
CGACCATCGTCACCTTCCTGAGGGTCTTCATCATCCAGAACACCCAGACCCGCGACACGGCCGCACTGCAGATCAAGCTCGACGAGCTGATCCGCACCACCGCCGATGCCAACAATGCGCTTCTCGACCTCGAGGAGATGTCGGAGAAGGATATCCAGCGCTACCACCGCGTCTATGAGCAGCTGGCCAGGGCGGCCGCCGAGAAGGGCATTCCCGAGCTGCCGCCACTCTCCGGATCCGGGGCCGGCAAAGCCTAAGCGGGGTAGCCGCCTACCCGTGTTCGCCCGCGAACGCCAAGCGTTCGCTATCGAACCGATGACGCTGGCGCCTTGCCTTGGAGACGCGGGCGGAGCGATGCTCCGCCCTACGCGATGTCGAGGGGGGAGGAAGTGCCAGAGCGCTTCGACGATGTCATCCAGGCCACACTCAAGAGCGGCACCGAGACCCATCACGAGGTGACGCCGGCGGATTTCGGCGAGTTTGCCGGACGGCGAATCATGTTCACCCGCTGCCTGGCCGTGCTGACGGAACGCTACCCGGAGATCAGGATCGCGATCAGCGGCGAGAGCGCGGCGCTGATCGACATGGGCCTGATCCCGCGCGGCGAGATCCTCGTCGGCAAGCAGCTCCTGCGTACGCAGGTGGCGCCGGCCTCGCAGCCGGGGATGATCCGACTGGTCTTTACCCGCAAGGCCCCGGGCTGAGCCCCGCATGACGGGCAACACCCGCTCCTTCGACGCCGCGCGTTTCCGCCAGCGGGCGGCGAAGCTGCTCGAGGAAGCGCGCACCGCAGGTCCCGACCTCGCGCCGCAGCTCGAGCGCCTGGCCGCCGAATACAACGATCTGGCCGACGAGTTCGACCGGCTGGCGGGTCACGATCCGGGGCCGGACTGACCCCAACCCCTGCGTGCCTCTGGGGCGACGGCGTTTGCAGTTGTGGAAATCTATCCCGCCTCGGGAAAGGCGGGCCAGGCGCCGTGCTGTTGAGCCGGGTGAGGGCGTACGACGCCGCTGCGAATGGCCGCGGGAGTTGGCGTTACCGGTTCTCCGGTCTTGTCCAGGAAAAGCCTGCCCAGCGTGTCGACAGGGGCTTCCCGGCAAAAGACACGCGCCCGGTCGCAGGCGGTGCGGATCGTCTCGAGGATGCGGGCGCCGTCCACCTTCTCGGCGGAGCGTACCATCCGGTATTCTGCCGCGGGATGAGTCGTGGCGTTGTGCAGGATGTTGTCGAGCATCTTGACCGGCGACATCGGCGTCTTGCTCTCGGCCGCCGCCCAGACGAGCGCCTCGAGCCGGAGCGGACCGCCGTCGAGGGTGGCGAGATCGACGACGTCGCGCACCTTCTTGCGGCTGGCGGCAGCAATCGCCTTGTTGACCGCGAGGTCGGCGTCATGCAGCCGCAAGCCGAACACCGGATCGCGCTGCAGGGGAAAGAAGCGCTGGGTCGATTCCTGCATCCACTGGATCTGTGTCGCTTCTCCGTTGTCGGCACCCCGTACGACCGCCTCGACGAAGCCGAACGACGCTGTCTCCTCCCGCACGACGAGGCCCGCCGCGCGCAGGGCCCCGATATCGCGGCGTGCGGCCAGCGCTACGGCGTCCTCGCGATCGAGGAAGATGTCGATGTCTTCCGAGATGCGAGGCCAGCGCGCGCCAAGCACGGCGCCGCCGGCCAGGTAGTTGCCTTCCTCCCGCAACACCGCAAGTGTCGCGACGACGCGCTTCTGTATCGGCGTCAGCATCGGTTCGCCAGATCGCGGATCTGTCGCCCGAGACGGAAGGCCGGGACATTGCCCTGCGATTCGAGAGCCTCGGCGACGACCATCGCTTCGCGCCGCCCGGGGCGCGAAGGCACAGCCACGTTGTCGAGACCGTTTACCCGATAGGTGGAAAACGCCAGGGCGCAAAGCCGATGAAGTTCGCGCCGCAGGGTCCGTCGCTCGCCGCTCGATGTCCAGCGCGGCGGCAGTGCGCCGCCGGCCTGGCGCAAGGCGGTCAGGCTTTCCAGGAGGGCCGCAACGTAGTGCGGAACCGGCATGCCGTTTCCCCAGCGACGGACCGTGCGGTCGTCGAGCCCAAGCCCGGTCGCCAAGCTGCGCTGCCAGCCCCAGCCGAAGAGGCTCTCGCCCTGGGATTGAAGTTCCACGCGATCCATGGGATTTAAGGTAGGGCATTATGCCCTAATTATCAAATAAAAATAGGGCATTATGCCCTAATAACGAATTCCGCATCGACGCCCACGTCCGGCTCCACGCCCGCGCGTAGTCGCGCAGGATAGCGCGGGTCTCTGCCGACGTATTTTCCCGGCCAGTTGCCTACCGCATCGCCGTGGTGGCAAGTTCGGGCCAGAGCTTCTTCAACCGCCGCGCCATAAGCCCAAACAACCCGTCCGCCGTATAGACGTTCGCCAAGGCAGCGGCCGGCGCCTGCTCTAGGGCATAGAACGACATCGACGGCGCATCAGTTGCGATGACCTTGGAAAACACCAGGGGCTTGGGCGTCTTGGTGCAAGCCAGGTCCGTATCGAACACGAATATCCAGGCCGGAACATGTTTCGGCCGTTTCGCGCCTGGTTTGAACAGGCTGTAGCTTCCATCAGCCTCTTGTATGGGCTTCACGGCGGCCAGGTGCTTCTGCCAGCTATCCCATACCGATGCGGCAATCGCCAGGGCGCAGCCTGCGCAGCGCTCGTCGCGCGCCAGCTGAAATTTGAACATCATCTGATAGAAAGTGCGCTTGAAGACGTTGGCGATGTTGGGGCCTTCCACCTTGTCGGAAAGCCAGTGCTGATGCTTCTGCACTTCCCCGGCAAAGGTCTTAGGGTGCAGTCTCAGGGCATCGTTCAGATTGCTGACCGCGGCTTTATAGGAGCCATGAAAATCCATGGTTTGCAGCTCGAGGACGCCGAACCGGCCGATGTGCGGCGTTCCTTTCGACAGCACCAGCTCAAAGATTGTGACGTCGAAGGAGAATTCCGGTGACCTCTCGGTAGCTGGTATCGAAAGCTCGCCGCCAAGCTTCGCATCGAATATATAAAGACCCGGCCTCCAGACGTCAGGCGCTTGCCAATCTCGTTCCGGGCCGCGGCATCAGTAACCCTGACCGCAGGGATGATAAACAACTGTTCCGCCGGCAACACGCCGAAGAGACGCCGTACCGTAGCCTGCAGCAGTTCGGGGCTTAGCGCACGGCACGGGCACGCAAGCCAATCTTGCCGGGCTGAGTTGCTGACGCTGCTGACCGTACAAACGCCACGCGCCGCATCTTTCTTGATGCACACCTGCGTGGCTCCTTTGGCCACAGTGAGAAACGGGCAGATCTTTCCGATCTGATCCGCTAAAGCTCTCGGATTCGCACTGATCCTTGGGTAGACCCGGTGGCCGAACCACTCGCTGATGAAATTTCCCCGGCCGGCCATTACGCGACGATCTTGTATCGGGATTTTACAGGCCCGTCGCCGCGCACCGCTCCGTTCAGAACGCCGGCAATCTCGGCAGCAACAGCCCGGGCCAAAAGAGGCGGAACCGCGTTTCCGACCTGGTCGTATTGGCTGGAATAGGTCCCCATGAACTCGAACCAGTCCGGAAACGACTGGATCCGCGCAGCTTCGCGGATCGAGATCGTGCGCGCCTGATCCGGATGGATATATTCGCCAGACTTCGGATCGCGAAACCGCGTAATGATCGACCTCGCAACTCCATCCCATGTCATCCGCCGGTAGCGGCGGGTATGGTCCTTTCTCAGCGCCCTCTGCATCCCGAGCGGAAGCAGATGGCGGGGAAGATTACGCCAGTCCTCGCCCGGCCCCAGATGCTCTATCCGCCGTAAATTCTGCGGTGACAGCTTGGGTGCATAGTGGTTGTAGAGTTCTGTGCGGAGGCCGGCACGCATAGTCCGCTGATAGCCGTTCCGGGGCTTGCGGTCATACACAGAGCTATACCCGCCGCTGCCAATGGCCGGAAGGTCGGAGATCGCATCGGCAATGGTGAGAAAACCCCGCATATCCTCCGGCGATATCGTGTGGTTGGGCACCAGGTCTCCGATGCCGCGCCTGCCATGCGTCGGCGGCGGAAACCCGCCGCTTGCGATTCCCAGGTCGCCACGCCAAGCGATAAAGAACATCCGCCAGCGCATCTGCGGAACCCCGTATTGAGACGCCAGGAGTTCCGCGCAGTCAGCCCGATAGCCGGCGGCGGCGAATGCCTGCCCGATCTCCTTGAGAATCGCCCCGCCGTTCAGCGTCGCAAGGCCAGGCACATTTTCTATGACAATGGCCTTGGGCTGTAACTCGAATGCCAGGCGCAGGAACTGGCCGAACAGGCCATTGCGAGGATCATCGATCTCGCGGCGTCCAAGTATGCTGAAGCCCTGGCACGGCGGCCCGCCGATCAGCAGATCAAGCTGCCGCCGCTTCAATCCGGAGTGCTGCAGCAAGTCACGGCCGCCTAACTCGCCGATATCGCGATTCAGGAATGTGATTCGCGGAAAGTTGCGCGAGTGAGTGAGGGCACACGCGCGCGCGATGTCGGCGCACAAGCGCACGTCAAATCCCGCCTGCAGCAGCCCAAGCGTGATCCCGCCCGCACCGGAGAACAGATCGATGGCCGTCGGGCCTGAACGATTGAGATCAGTCATGGGACAAGGGTGCGCGACTCGGCTGAGGCCATCGTCGTGCGATGGTGGCTGAGCCGTGTCTTCGTGCCAAGAGAAGCTCCGCCGGGAGCAGCAGCCGGCCGCCCATAAAATAACCGCCTTACCGCTCGTGCCGGAGCGGTGTCTTCCCCGCGGATGCGCCGCATGTACGCACTGCGTCGTTCGGGTGAGCTCATATCCATTTCATAAGACCGCTACTGGATATCGCTGGCGGGCCGGCCTTAGGAACAAACCAAGAACAATGTCTATCGCACTTTGACCACCGCAGCAACCCGCTCGTCCTTCCCCACGCCCGCGCGTCGTCCCACAGGATGACCCGCGCCTCGCTGGCGACGGCGACGTTGGCGGAGGTGAAGCGGCGCCGGCGGAGAGCGTTGCGCTGCCGGCATCCGGCCGCCCACCAGCGCACCAGGGCGCGCTGCCCGGCGGCCTGCTCGCGCAGACGCTCGCTATCCCGCAAGCGGTCGCGATGCAGCCGCCGCATGGGCTCATCGGGAATCACGCCCCGTTCCCGCCCCGGCACAGCGCCTCCTGGCGCAAGAAATTGGGGCCTGGCCAATTCTTCGCCAATTCTTCGGATTCTGCGCGCCGGGTCGCGATAGTGGCCAACCTCATTGGCAAACATTGCCAATCCTGCTAGCATACCGATTACATTAGAGATTCGGCCATGCCCACACGGAACATCAACCTGACGCCCGAGCAGGACAGCTTCGTCGAAGAGCTGGTCAAGGCTGGCAAGTATCAGAATGCCAGCGAGGCGATGCGCGATGCCGTGCGGGCGCTGCAGCAGCGCTGGGCGCGAGACGAACTGCAGCTGGATCTTCTGCGGGCGCAGCTGAAGGCTGGAATAGAGGCGCTCGATCGCGGCGAGTTTACCGAGATCGCGGACACCGACCTCGACGCGGCTCTCGACGGCCTCGCGGCCGACAAGGCGCGCTGACCGGTGGCGCGTTACCGGCTGTCACAGCCGGCGAAAGCCGATATCGCTTCCATCCTGCGCAGCAGCGAGACCCGTCACGGAGCCGACGCCCGTGTCCGCTATCGCGGGTTGCTGGCGGCGACGCTGCGCCGGATCGCCGAAGACCCGCACGGACCCTTGACGATCGACAGGGGCGATCTCTTCGCCGGACTCCGCTGCCTGCACAGCCGGCACGGCCGCGACCAGAGCCGCGAAGCGCCGGTTGCCGGGCCGGTGCACATGGTCTTCTATCGCGCCGTCGAGCCCGAGCTGATCGAGATCGTGCGCGTGCTGCATGAACGGATGGAGCCAGACCGGCATCTCGGCTCTGAAAGCGCCGAGAGGTGATTCATCGTATTGGGGTCTGACCCAATTCCGCGCAAAACAACAGGCGAGCCGCATGGCGCGAATTCAAAGCGCCGCCGCTAACACGCGTGCAGCGTAGATCTATAGATGCTGATGAAGGCGCCGGCCAGCAATCTGGACTGATTCACACAGCATCCAGTTAGTACGCACGACCCAGCCGAGCGCAATTAGGGGCAGCAAAATAAGCGCCAATTGCGCCCAAAGGATCACTGTAAAGAGCGGATTTGCCGCTGCGATCGAACGCATCCAGCAGCTCATAAACTCCGACATGAGCTTACGCGTTGCTGGATCATTTACATCCATATCGATCGGCGGTTTCCCGCGCTTGATCAGCATGCGACCAAACATGGGAATGATCGAAAACGCGAATACGATCACCACGCGCCAATCAAATACATCCTCAGAAATTGGCAGAAATTGGAGTCTGACCCCAATTTCTGTGACCCCAATTTCTGACGACGCCGAAGTGAAGCGATGTTTCTCATCTCACTCCTCGATCACAACAATCGGCGTCCCGTCGCGCAAGGTCGGGGGTGGCTCGTTCCCTCCCCTCTCGGTGATGACCCGCATCGGCTCGCGGTACGGGCGCGGGAAATAGGGGATCGGACCCTCCACCGCCCCGCGCAGGCCGACGGCGAGATAGCGGAAGGCGTCGGCGGGGTGGCTGGTCCAGTCGTGCAGCGGCTTCTCGCCGAACAGCTTGCGCTCCTCGTCCCAGCCGCGCCGGTACTGCCTGAGCGCCTCAAGCCCCCGCGCGCAGCGCTTCGCGTCGAACCAGCAGCGCGGCAGGATAACCCGCGCGGCGTTGATGCCGTCGTCGAGCCTGAGGTTGGGCACGATGCGCAGGCCGGGCAGGCCGAGCCGGCGCAGGGTCTCGATACGGCTGCGGCCGTTGGCCAGCTCCCGCTGCTTCGCGTCGTGCGGCAGCAGGGTCTCGCCGTAGGCGTAGCCTTTCTTGCGCAGCACGTCCGCGTAGTGATCGAGCGGCACGCCCGAGGCCTCGTAGTAGTCGATCAGGTGGATTTCCCCGCCCACGGCCTGTGCGAACCAGATCGCGGTTGAGTCGCCAATACCCAAATCCCAGGCGGTGATCACCGGCGCTTCCGGGTCATGCGGCACGCTGCCGATCCGCTGGTTGGCCTCCGCCTCCTCAAGCAACGGGCCGAAATAGGCGCCCACCAGCGCCGCCTGGAAACTGCAGAAATATTCCTGGCGGATCAGCTCGTCGGCCATGCCGGAGCGGCGTTCCTCCTCGATGATCTCCGGCGCGATGATCTTCGTTTGGTCGACGGTCAGGCGTTCGGCGAACCAGCCCGGCGCTTTCTCCGCCATCTCGAACATGGCCGCGCCATGGTTGCGCCCTCTGGGCGTGTAGATGAAGAGGGCCCAGCCGCCGTTCTCCGCGAGGATCGGGCGGATGTAGTCCCAGGCCCGGGGATCGGCCAGCGCCCATTCGGAGAAGACCACGCCCGCCGGATTGGAGCCGACCAGCCGGTCGAAATTGTCGGAGCCGACGACCTGCCAGGTCGAGCCGCCCTTGAGGCGCAGCAGCATCTCCTCGTCGAGCTTGCCGGTGCGGCTCTCGGGCGGAAAGGCCTGGTCGATCACCCGCCTTCCCTGCCCGTCGATGCCTTCCCAGACGACCTTCCGCCCCTGCGTCGCGGTGGGCAGCATGTGCCAGTAATTGGCCGGGCGACGGGAAGCGGCCAGGGCGGCGAAGTTGATAGCGAGGGAATCCTTGCCGGCGCGGCGGTGCCACACGGCCACGGCGCGTTTGCCGCCGTCCTTCAGGAATTGCCAGAGGGCCGCCTGATGCGGCCTTGCCTCCCAGTCATGCGGCGGTTCGGCCCGTGGCTGCGGCGCGGGTGCCTCCGGCAGCGGTAGGGAAGCGGCCGGAAGCAGCCTGTAGGGTGTGGGCTTCCTACCGCGCACCCGCGCCTCATTGCAGGCATTGCGGAACTCGTGATCCCGCTGGCGCCAGCCCTGGACTGTCCGATAGCCCGCTCCTATTGCCGCGATGGCGTCCTGAACCTTCTCGCCCCGCGCGAGGCGGTCGATGAATTCCTGTTTCATCACGTGACGCTTGGCCTTCGAGTGGATGATGCCGTCCACGCGGGTCGGCACAGCGGACGCAGCGGGCTTGGCCGGTTCAGCCGGCCGGGCCGGCTCGTTTCTCTTAGTCATCTTCCGTGCCCCGCATCAGCGCCCGCGTCCGGCTCCAGGCCCTGGCATAGTCGCGCAGGGTGGCCCGCGCCTCGGTGGCGGCGGCGACATTGGCGGCGGTGAAGCGGCGCCGGCAGATGGCGTTGCGCTGACGGCACTCGGCCGCCCACCAGCGCACCATGGCGCGCTGCCCGGCCGCGAGGTTCAGCAGCCGCGCGTGCTCGTCCGCGATCATGTTTCATCCCCGCTCTGGCACAGGGCCTCCTGACGAAGCTGCACCAGCCGCGCCCGGCACAAACCGTAACGGTCCTCCAGCGCCTTCCACGAGATCTGCGGCGGGCGGGCGGCGAGCACCTCGCGGCCCAGCGACAGGGCCATCTCCCGCGACAGCGCCTTCCATTTCACCCGTCGCTGCTGACGACGAGAGTTCCGCCGCTTCGCCTGAGGCATCGCTCGCTCCTTTCTCACACGGCGACACGCGGCCCGGCGGCGAGCGCCAGCGCCGTGTCGATGGTCGTGTCGTCGTAGGGCTGGGTGCCGTTCTCGGCGCGGATCATGCCGAGCAGAACCGGCCGCAGATGCGCGTCGCGGCTGAGATCGAGCGCCGTGTCGGCGTCGATCGCGGCGTGCCTTGCCACCGTGCGGATGTACGCATCGAGATGCGGATTCTCGCCCGGCGGTGCCCAGATCGTGGCGAGACGGCGGATGGTAGTGGCACCGTGCCGGTGGTGCTTGCGGATCAGCCTGATCGCCGCGCGCAGGCCGAAGACCGCGTCCTCGAACTGCTCGAACGCACAGCCGTCATCCGTGTTCTCGTCCGCCGTCAGCTTGCCCTGCCAGTCGTTGGCTTGGGCGAAACGGATGTTGAGCGGGTTGCGGTTGCGGACGCCACGCGCTAGCGAAGCGCCCTTGGCGCCTTCGCGGTGCGACCTACCGTCCGCGCTCGCCGCGGGGCGGGCGAAACCGCGTAGCGTCGGCGTTTCGCGAAGCGAAAGCGCCTTGTTGCGCTCAGCGCAATCGCCAGCGGCGATTGGCGCGTGGTCGCTCCGGTTCTGAGTGTCGCTCATTCCGCCTCTCCGCCCGACACCTGCGCCTGCAGGCGCAGCATGCGGGCCATCGCCGCCTCGTGGCCGGGATGCAGGCGGTTGAGGAAGGCCTGCTGGAACTCGCTATCCGCCTTGAGGCGCTGGATCTCCTGGCGCGCCGAGAAGCCGCCGCTGGCGTCCGGCCGGACATGCGATGGCATGCCGCCATCCTCGGCCAGGGTCGCGCCGATACGCGCGAAGGCGCGCACCACGGCCGGGTTGCGGCCGAGGCCGGACTGTCCCAAAGCCTTGGCCAGTTCCGGCCCGCCGAAGCGGCGCACGGCGCGGTTGGCAAGATCGAGGTGGCGGTCGTAGTCCCGGTCCCAGTCGCGGCGCAACTGCGCCTCGGCAGTGGCGAACTCCTCCTGCGCCCGGCGCTGGCTGCGCTCGCGATGCTGTGCGCCGAAGCCCTCGAGCCCTTCGGCCAGCAGGTCGACCTGCCACTGGGCGAGACCGGCGCGATGGAGATGCGGCGCGATGTGGCTGTGGAATTCGCGATCGACATCGCTGAGGGCGCGTGTCTCGCCGTTAGGGCCACTGGGGGTCTTGAAGGCATAGCGCTGGGGCGTCTCGGGCCGGCCGAGCGCCGCCCAGCCTTCCCATCTCGACCAGTCGCGCTTGCCCTGCCCGTCCTGGGGCGGCAGGGCGATGCGCTCAGCACCGATCAGGCGCTCCAGATGGGCATAGGACTTCACCGCCTCGGCCGGACTCTTCCAGCCCTTGGCCTGGGCCAGCGAACGAAATTCGTCGGGGAGAGAATTCTGCCAACTCACCGTAGCCGCATCCGACGAAGCCGCTTCCGTCGGCGCAGCAGCGGCGCCCCGATCCTGGGATTCGGTTTCACTCATCAGTGTTCTCCTGAGCTTCGCGGTCGATGACCGTGCCTTGGGAGCGCTCGAGGATGGCCGCGTCGGGCAGGTTGAGCAGGGCGGCGATGTGCAGCGCCATGAAGCGCTTGCCTTCGTTGAAGGCGGTGGCCGCCGGGTCGCCGGGCACGTAGGTCGGCCGGCCGACATGGCCGAGACGGAAGAGGTCGTCGCGCACGGCCGCACCGGTGTGGCCGGCGAAGACGAGGCGGTAGCGCTGGTTGCGCTGGAGCAGGCGGGTGTGCAGTCGGGCGAGCATGGGGCCTCCGATGGAACAAAAGCGGAACACGGCCCTATATGAGACTTTATGTCTCCGATTTCAACAGTCAAAACGTCTATAGACGTTTGTCATTTTCAACGCATTGATTCTCTGGACATTTTGTCCGTTTCGGGCAAACTATCCCCATGGCAAAGCAACTCACCCCCTATGAGAAGCAGGTGGCCCGCATCGTCGGTGCCAATGTCCGGGGCGTGCGCGAGGCGCGCTCCATCTCCCGCGTCCAGGTCGGCGACTGGCTGGGCCAGAGCGACGACGCGGTGGCCAAGGCCGAGCGCGGCGAGCGCCGTTTCAGCGTCGCCGACATCGTCCGCCTGGCGCTCGAGTTCGACTGTCCGGTCGACCGGCTGATCTTCGGCGACCGCCCGCGCCCGCGCCTGCTGCGCAAGGCGAAGGTCAGCTTCGAGGACTAGGCCCCCGGCCCGGGACCGTCCCCGAGTCGTGCCCCGCAGACCCTGTCCGCCCCAGCGCCTGAAGCGCCGAGCCGCGCCGGCCGCTGACAATGCCCGGAAGCCCCTGCAGACGTTCTGTATTTTGTCGAGACGGAATGTCGGTATCGGACCGGCGGGAGACCCGGCTAGGGGCGCGTCGAGCCGGCGGCGCGCAGGCCGTCCGGCCCGTCCGGCTCCAGGATGACCAGCGTGTCGCCGGCCGGCTTCTGGCGCGTCGCCGGACCCAGGGCACCCTCCTGGGAATTGCGGATGATCTGGGCGCAGAGCGCGCCGTCGATCGTGCCCCCGGTCCCGGCCAGCGGCACGAACAGACGATCGACCACGAAGCTCAGGGTGGCCGAGATCTCGTAGGCGTTGCGTGTCAGGATCGGCGTCCCGGTGTTGCAGACCAGCGTGTAGCGCTCGATGGCCGGCTCGCGCCGGTTGGGCGGCAGCACCATGTCGAGATAGAGACCCTCCATCGGATAGCCGTAGATGCGCTGGATGGCGGCTCCCACCGAGACGTAGCGGAAACGCCCGCTGACCCGCTCCACCTGGAGCATGAAGTCGGCGACCCGCCCCAGGCCGGAGAGATCGACCTCGCGCGCCGGCAGGGCCGGCCGGCCGGCACGGGCCGTCTGCCAGTACTCCCACAAGCGGCCGTGAGCCGGATGTTCGAACGGTTGCGACATGGGCCAGCCTGTTGTCCGGCTGATGTTCTAGCGCCGGCCGGTGAACGAACCGTTAGGTTCGCTGCCAAACGGACACCCCTCAGACTTAAGTCGAGGCCGCGCAGCGGGTTCCTTGCCGCCGACAGCCGGAGAATCCAGCCGTTGGCCGGGGCGTTTCGGGACCGGGCCTGGGGGTTTCACCGGAGTGTACGGGGCGGAGCGGAGCCCCATCTGCAAAGGGACAGCAAACGGAGGCCGAGCCATGTCCCTGGTGCAGATATTCCGCCGTGAAGCCAACCGCCTGCGCGAGCTCGCGACGGCTTTCCCGCCGCTGGAGGGAGGTGAGGATCTGATGACTCAGGCCCGCCACTACGACCTGCTGGCCAGCCAGGCCGCCAGCCGGCAACTGCCGTCACGCTCCCTGCGCAGTGCGGTGCCCGCCTGAAGCTCGCGGCGCAGTCCCGGGGACTGCGCGTGCGGGAGCAGTCTTCCATCCGCTGATCACCAGGGGATATCGATCAGCCAGGCCAGCAGCAGCAGCACGACGATCACCGCGGCGCAGGATCGGGTCAGCGGACCGACGCCTTCGGATTCCCACAGTCCCCGGCCCGGACCTCTCATCGCCCTCTCCGTCTCCCCGATCTGTCTCAGGCACTAGCCGGCGCGGCGCGGCGGCTCCTCGGCGGGGGCGTTGGCACCGTCGAGCTCGTCGGCCAGAGTCTCGAAGCGCTTGGCCGTCTCCTCGAGACGCTGGCGGGCGAGCGGCGTGTCCGCCGCTTCAGCGCGGTGCCGAAACTCGCCGGCCTTGAGCCGGAAGGGACCAGAACTCTTCATGAAGGCTCTCCCTGCTGCCAGCCAGACTCTTACTTAGCAAACGCGCGGCGGGGCCGTTCGGTTCTTCCGGCGCACCGCACTACCTCCTTTGGCAAGCGCGGCCGAAGCCGCAGCGTTCGCTATAGCGAACGCTGCATCTTCACCCTTGCCCGTGCCCGGTTTCAGCGACATCGTGCGGCCGGGGGGTGCCATGCCAGAACGTTTCGACGAGCTGATCCGCGACGCCTTGACCACAGGTCATGACGTTCGCCACGAGGCCCAGACCGCCGATTTCGGCCCGCCCCTCGACCGCGCCGTGATGTTCCGCAACTGTCTCGAGGCGGTCGTCAGGCGCTACCCGCAGATCCAGCTGCGCATCGTGGCCTCGCGCACCACGCTGCTGGAGCTCGCCCTGATTCCGCGCAATCCGATGAAGACCGGCGGGGCGACGATCGCCGTCAGTGACGATATCTCGATCCCCAGCGGCGTCGTCCACCTGGTCTTCTCCGCCTCGGAGCCGGCGAAGCGCTGATCCCGATACCGCTCTTACCGCTCCCTCAGTTGTCGCGCGGCCTGGGCAAGCTCTCCGAGGAGCGCTATCGCCATGAGGGCGAAGTGGGTACCCAGGCGCCGCAGACGTTCGGCGCCCGGCGCATCGCCGGCCGCCGTGGCGCGGGCGAAGTAGTCCTGCGCCTCGCGCCAGAGATAGGCGACGTCGTCGTTCGTGGCGTAGTGCAAGCCGATCTCGCGATAGCGCGGCTGGGCTTCCAGCGGCCGGGCGACATCGATCTCGGCGGGCGCTCCGGCAGGCTTGGCGAGACAGACCGTCATGGTGCCGATCCGGGCGTCAACGGGGCACGAGCGGAAACGGGCGACCGCCACTCGCCGAGGAGAGCACTATCAGGGCGCGGATCAGCGCCTCGGAAGGGCGGGCTCGCGCGGGCTCGGTGTCTCGCCCGGGCTGCGTCGCCTCGTCCGATGGCGGCTTGCCGTCGCGGGAGGCCTCGATCGCCGAAGGCATCGATACGCCCGCGACTTGCGGCCCATCCGCCGCCTGCGCCGTCGCCGGCAAGGCTATCAGGAGGGCGGCGGCAAGCAGCGAAGGGCGCAACAGACGCGGCATGAAGACAAAACCCGAAGGAGCGATGTGACCCTTTCATAAATGGAACGGGACATAAAAGTTCCAAGCCGGAGACGCCCCGCTCACTGCCGGAAAACGCTACCTCGAACGGAGCGGCAGGCGGCGCGCCGGTGGCTGGAAGAGGCGACGGCTTCGCCATCCGCGTTCGCCCGCGTCGGCCGCTTCCGGCCCATCTCAGGAGCGGAACCCCCTGCCGGCGGTTTCGTTGAACACGTTCCCGCCGTGACAGCCCCGCTCCGCTCGACAAAGAGGTCCGCATGAACACCGCCCCGCTCCATGACCTCAAGGCCCTGGTGGTCGAGGACGACGCCATCCTGGCCGGCGTCTTCGCGGAGATGCTGCGCGATCTCGGCTGCCGCAGCGTGGCCCATGCCTCCTCGGTCGACGCGGCGTTCGAGGCGCTGGAGCGGGAGCGGCCGGATTTCGTCCTCCTCGATGCGCGCCTGCGCGGCGCCTCGGCCGCGCCGGTCGCCGAGGCCTTGCACGAGGATGGCGTGGCGGTGGTGGTGACCACCGGCTACTCGCGCGACGCGCTGCCCCGCGCCCTGGCCGCCGGGCCGCTGCTGCACAAGCCGTTCCGCGCCGAAGCGCTGGTTGGGCGTATCCGCGAGGCGCGCGACGCCGCGATGGAACCGGGGTTGGTTGCCGGCACGGCCTAGGCGAATCCAAGTTTTCCCCAGGCTTCGGCTTGCGGCTGGGCCGCTTTTAACCCTACTTTCACGGTCGTCGCCCAATATCGCGCGTATTCCCGGACCGCGATTCGCCGTGACGCGACGCGGGGGGACCGGGAGCAACCAGGTTTCTGTCGGCTGTCACCATGTCTCTTCTTTTCATGACCCTGATCCTGGTCGGCGGGCTCGCGCTGGTCATCGAGCTGCTGAACATCTTCGGCAAAGACTTCTTCAACGGCGGGCGCGCCCAGGAGCAGATCAAAGAATCGATCCGCAAGACCCAGTCGGAGCTGCGCGCCGCCGACAAGAAGCTGGATTCGCTGCGCACCTCGCGGCGCAGCGTGGTCATGGATCTGGAACGCGCCATGAGCAAGGTCGAGGATCTCGAGAAGTCGCTCAGGAGAACGCCCGACCTGCCGCCGGTCCTCATCCATACCGTGGCCGGCTCGGGCTTCGGCAATCGCTACCGCGCCACCATCACCAAGGCGCTGGCGAACGAAGCCGACGAGAGCCAGGTCCTGTTGTGGAAATTCCCGTCCCTCGTCGAGGTCAGCGCCGCATCCGGGCCGGAAGAGGCGGCAACGGCGGCACGCCGTCAGTTCCCCGAAAGCCAGGGCTACGCGCTGGGCAGCTTCTCCTCGGTCGGCGCGGCCCAGGTGGAGTCCGCGGCATGACCGGCTGGATGTTCGACGTCGACAAATTCATCCTGGTGGCGGCCCTGGTCTTTGCCTCAGTCTGGCTGATGGTCGGCCTCGCCCGGCTGCAGTCCGCCTGGAATACAGCAAAGCGCCAGAACGCCGGCCTCAAGCAGCAGCAGGTGAACGAGGCCAAGGAGCTGTTCAAGGTGGCGCAGGAGGTTCTGCGCCTGGAGCATGAGATCAAGGAAGCCCGCGACGGCATCGCCGCCGCCGGTCAGCTGGAAGCCGAGAAGAACAAGGCCCTCAGTGCCCGCCCCGCGACGACCAATTCCGATATCTGGGTCCATTCCGAATTCGCGGCCTCGAGCCGCGACCTGCCCTGGGTTGCGCATCTGAAGCGCACCGGTGCGGCCGCACGCGCCAATCCGGGGCCCGCCAACCACAAACACGTCCTGGTCTGGGCGCCCGACCACCCGGGCGCCGTCGGCCGCGGCCGCCAGCTCGTCGTGGGCACGGAGTTCGAGGTCGAGGGGCTGCGCCGCTTCGATATCGGCGGCTGATTATCAGGCGTTTAAGAGAATCTTGACGCTTCCCCGCTAGGACAGAAAGCCGGGAACCAGGCGGGCTTCGTCCCATGCTGCTGAAACGACTTCTGGGTGTGGCAGTACTTTCGGCCGCGCCGCTGGCGGCACTGCTGGGCTACCAGCTTGTCGACGAGCATCGCCGGCTGCATGCCGCGGTTCGCGCCGAGGCCATCGAGCGCACGCACGCCATCGCCAGCGAATACGATCGCCTGCTGGCCGGCGCCCACTACCTGCTGCTGTCGGTGTCCCGGCGGGGCGCGATCCGCACCGGCGACCCCGACACCTGCCGCGCCGCCCTCATCGATATCGTCGCCGAGCTGCAATCCTATGCGGCGCTGGCCGCCTATGACCTCTCCGGCCGGCCGCTCTGTGCCTCGTTTGCCCTGCCGCCCAACGAAAACGTGGCCAACCGGCCCTTCTTCCGCCGCGCCCTGACCAGCGGCGGCTTTGCCCTGGGCAACGCGCTGCGCAACCGCACCAGCGGGCGACTGCAGCTGCCAGCCGCCCTGCCGTTCGCCGGCTCCGACGGGCAAATGGCAGGAATCGTCATGTTGCTCGTCGATCTGGATTGGATCACCCGCACGGTCGATGCGATCGGCGGCACCGCCGGCCCGAGCGTCGTGGTTGCCGACCGCGAGGGAACCGTCATCATGCAATCGCCGCCACCGCGCGAGATGGTGGCCGGCCGGCCGCTCTACCTGCCCCTGCCGCCGATTCTCAACGATGTGCTCGGGGCCACGAAACCCGGCACCGTTTCCGGCCCGGGCAACGACGAGATCCGGCGCATCTGGGGCTATTCGCCGCTTGGGGGGGCGCCGCAAGACCTGTTCGTGGCCGCCGGCATCGACGAGGCCGCCACGCTGGGCGCGGTGTTCCGCGCCGTCGTTCAGTCAGCCCTGGTCAGCCTGCTGTTTCTGGCCCTGGGGATCGGCACCTGCGTGATCGCCGGCTGGCTGCTGCTGCGCCGGCACGCACCGGAGGCGATGATCGGCACCTTCGTGCCGCCCACGGAAGCGCCGGCCGTAGTGACCCGGCTCCGGAGCGTGGCGCAGTCAGGATCCACACCCGACAAGCCGCGAGGCCAGTCGAAACTGCAGGGCCCCGATTGACCCGCTACTCGGCGTGCTGGGCGCGCGGGGGAACAGGCACGAACAGGCGTGAATGCCTGAGCGCCCAGAGCGACAGGGTCTTGCGCCGGCTCGGATCGTCGACCCGCACCAGAGCGACATGCACGGCATCGGTCAGGAACTTGTCCACGCGCCAGACATGCTTGACGTCTTCAGCCGCGCGAAACAGGGCACCGGGTTCGATAGGATTGGGGCGTCGAGCCATGGCCAAGTCCTAACACGAGTCGCTGTCCGTCGCGACAACACAAGGTGGTTAACGCGATCAACTTTTCAGTGACCGGACGCATCCGGCTTGATCACGCGAACCGGCTTGCCGTCGAGCCACGCCACGATGTTCTCCACCGTCTCGCCGTAGCCGCCGCGGTAATTTTCCACCGTGACGAACCCCATATGGGGAGACAGCACGGTATTGCCAAGACGGCGCAGCGGGTCGCCTTCCGGCACCGGCTCCAGATCATAGACATCCAGCCCGGCGCCGCCGATCCGCTTGTCGGTCAGCGC
>SXGR01372570.1_pt1 | contig 16938 bp, 18 predicted proteins | sample 3174711 | NCBI WGS metagenome assembly SXGR01 (sample SAMN11356860, study PRJNA531348) | freshwater metagenome | isolation source: freshwater sample F1-60 | place: China: Fuxian Lake, Yuxi | collected 2017-12-25
AGTGGTCGCTGAGGATTCAGCAGCTGATGGCCTATGAGACCGACCTGCTCGAGTACCCCGACATCTTTGAGGGCTCAGTTGTGATGGACGGACTCGTTGATGAGCTGCTTACCGGCGCCCGCGCTGAGATTGAGCTCGTCGCAGGTCAGGGCGGAGCTGTTGAAGCGGTCGAATACATGAAGGGCGCGCTAGTTGACAGCCATCGCCAGCGGGTGCGGCGGATTGAAAGCGGCGAGCAGACCGTCGTCGGCCTCAACAGCTTCACGGAGACCGAAGAGTCGCCGCTGATGGCCGGCGGCGATGGTGGGATCATGACCGTTGACCCAGCGCTTGAGGCCGAGCAGGCTGAGGCCGTCCGCGCTTGGCGCGCGCAGCGTGACGCCGGCGCCGCCGAGGCCGCAATCGCTGAGCTAACGCGCGTAGCCGCTGACGAGAGCGAGAACATCATGCCCGCAACAATCGCTGCCGCAAAAGCGGGAGTAACTACCGGCGAGTGGGCCGCCGCGCTGCGCAGCAGCTTTGGCGAGTACCGCGCGCCGACCGGGGTCAGCGGTGCCGTTAGCGGCGGAGCCGACGACGAGTCGCTGGCGGCGCTGCGCGAGGAGGTAAACCGCGTCAGCGAGGCGCTCGGCCGCAGAATCAAGATCCTCGTCGGCAAGCCGGGCCTCGACGGCCACTCGAACGGCGCCGAACAGATTGCGGTCCGCGCCCGTGACGCGGGGATGGAGGTCGTCTACGAAGGCATTCGCCTCAGCCCCGAGCAGATCGCGACCAGCGCGATGCAGGAGGACGTCGACGTCGTTGGCCTTTCGATCCTCTCCGGCTCGCACCGCGATCTGATCCCAGCAGTGATCAACGACATGGCTGAATTGGGCGTTGACGCTCCGGTTGTCGTCGGCGGAATCATCCCCGACGCCGACCTCGCCGAGCTGACGGCGGCCGGCGTGGCTGGCGTCTACACGCCGAAGGATTTTGAGATCACTTCGATCATCGGCGACATCGTCAGGCTCGTCGCCGAGCGCAACGGGATCAGCGCCGCCGCATGATCCATTCACACCCCGTTCAACTGGCGGCAATGATCGCTGCATTCACATTCGGCACTTTGATCGCACTTCTGCTTGGCGCCGCGAGCCTCGGAATCGCCCTTACTTTCGGGCAAATCGCCTTCGCAGCGACGCTTGTCTGGGTGCTGCTGAAGGGCTGAAGCGGGTCACCGGTTGAGCGCAGACTGGCCGGTCTTTCGGCCGACTGCAGGATTCTTGGTAACAAGCCGGTAACCTAGTAGGCTCAGTCCCTATCCGCGCAGGGTCTTTTGCCCGCGTTTCACCCGACTTAGGAGACCCTCCTTATGACCAGCATCAACACAACCCTCGCTTACCTCGACGCCGGCAGCGGCTCGATGATTATTCAGCTGCTGATCGGTGGCTTTGCCGCCGCGGGCGTTGCAATGAAGATGTACTGGAAGCGCATCAAAGGCATCTTCGGTCGCGGCGACGACAAAGCTTCAAGCGTGACGACGGCGGCAGCCGACGCGCCCGCCGAGCGCGAAACTCCGCAGTCCTGAATTGAGCAGCGAAGAGGCGGCTACCGAGCCAGCAGCAGCGTTGAAGTGGCCTGCGTGGTGGGTCCTCGGGCTACAGCTGGCTGCACTCTGGTCGCTCGGGCTGGTTCGCCCGCTCTTTGACGTACTTGCAAGCGACGAGGCATTCTTCGTCGCAAGAGGCAATGCCCCAAGCGACATTTTGATCTTCGCGATCGGGCTGACCTTCATTCCACCACTAGTGCTGACGCTTGTGGAGCTGGCTGTCAGCGCGGCGTCGAGCAAGGCCGCCAAGCATCTGCACGTGCTTTTCATAGCTCTGCTCGCGGCGCTGCTTGCAATGCAGTTCATCAAAGCGATCTTCGCTAGCGCGCTGCCAGTAATCGCAATCTCGCTGCTAATCGGCGCCCTCGTTGGCTGGGCTTTCCTGCGAACGGCGGGTATGCGCAGCTTCCTCACGGTGCTGACGCCGGCGCCCTTCATCTTCCTCGCGCTCTTCCTTTTCACGGCTCCTATTTCAAACATTTTGATGCCGAGCACCGAAGGCTCCGGCTCCTCTGACAACCCCGGCGAGTCGGGTAATTCGACCCCCGTTGTGTTGGTCATTTTTGACGAGCTGCCAAACGCCGTGCTGATGAACGCCGACACCTCGATCAACGCTGAGCGTTTTCCCAACTTTGCGAAGCTCGCAGCGACCTCAACTTGGTACAAGAACAACACCACCGTCAGCGACTCAACCTTCTCTGCCGTTCCGGCGATCCTTACCGGCAAAACGCCGCCGGACGATCTGCGCAAACTCTCCTCCGCGGAGGTCAATGAGCTCTACCGCGACAACATTTACACGATGCTCGCGGCCAGCCACAGAATTGGGAACGTTGAAGCGATCACGCACATCTGCCCGCCGGCTCTCTGTGCCCCAAAGCAAAGCGAAACTGCCGCTACGCGGCTACAGGCGCTCTACAGCGACCTTTCTGTCGTGACCGGCCGCACCGTGTTACCAAAGTCGCTCGCCGATCAGCTGCCCTCGATCGACGCTACCTACGGTGATTTCTCACCTGCGCAGGCGGCTGAGCTTGACAGCAACGATAAGAAGAACGCCAGCGCCAACGCGCGTTTTGAGAACACGCCGCCGATCGCCGAAGTGCCCGGCGCTGGAACCAACAACAACGGTCTGCGCCAGGTTGCTGGACTACAAAACTCGATCACCGGCGCCGGTAAACCACCGCTCTATGTAATGCACATGCTGATGCCGCATGTGCCTTGGCGCTTTGGCCCGACCGGCGACCAGTATTTCCCCAACGGCAGCGATGCCCCAGGCCTAGAAGGCGTCAACTGGACGACCAACGAATATCTCACCAACGTGGCTCTTCAACGCTTCATTCTGCAGACTCAGTACACCGACAAGATCGTCGCAAGCATCGTCGAGCGGATGAAAAAGGCCGGCATCTGGGACCGGTCGCTGTTCATCGTCACCGCCGATCACGGCGTCAGCTTCCGCCCTGGTGGCTCGCGCCGGCCGGTAACAGAAGCGACTCTCGCTGAAATCGCAAACCAGCCGATGTTCGTCAAATACCCAGGCCAGACGAAAGGCATCGTCAGCACTGCCCCGACGCGCAACGTCGACGTCGCACCAACGATCGCCGCCGTCACGAAGACCGGTCAGAACCTCAAGTTTGATGGCGTGCCCTTCAATGACCCACAGCCAACGAGCGAAGTGGCGGTCCGCAACGGGCGCCGAGCTGCGCGAGTGACGGCCCCATCGGCAGATCTGATGGCGCGGCGCGACCAGTTGGCGCGCGAATGGTCTGCAACCTTCCCCAGCGGCCAAGATGCGCTCTACCGGCTCGGACCCAATCCGAACTTGATCGGCCAGCGGGTTTCTGCGCTTGGGAAGACAACCACGAGCGCCCGCGCGACGGTCAAGTTCGGCAACCTCTATTCGAATATCCCGCACAAAAGCGCCGTCGTGCAGATCTACTTCGTCGGCAATACCTCGGGGCTGGCGCCGGGCACGCCACTAGCCGCCGCAGTCGACGGCAAGATCGTCGCCGTCGGAGAGGCCTACAACACTCCTGGCGGTGGGGCTTTCGGCATCGTTCTGCCACCGCAGAGCCTGCGTGGCAGCAGCGCCAAAGTTTCGCTTTACTCAGTTTCAGGCGGCTCGACGCTCGCGCCGCTAGCCAGCGCTGGCCGCTTGCCCCCAGCTGCTGGCGCAGATACTTTCTGGAGCGATGGCTGAAAAGAGCTCAACGACAATCGACCGCGCCCGACTCGGCGCGCTACTAGCGCGCGAGCTCGAAGGGTTTGCTGCCAACCACCAGCGCTCGCGCGACCTCTACGAGCGGGCGCAGGGTTCGCTCGTCGGCGGCGTGCCAATGCCGTGGATGATGCGCTGGGCGGGCGGCCACCCGGTCTTCGCCGCTGAGGGGCGTGACGCGCGGATCATTGACGTTGACGGAAACGAGTACATCGACCTTGCGCTCGGCGACAGCGGCGCGATGGCCGGCCATTCGCCCGCTGCCACCGCCGCTGCAGTCGCCGCTCAGGGAGCCAACGGAATCACGATGATGCTGCCGACCGAGGGTGCCGTCTGGGTTGGTGAGGAACTTTCGCGCCGCTTCAAGCTTGGCCATTGGCTGTTCACGCTCTCGGCAACCGACGCCAACCGGGCGGCGCTTCGCGTTGCCCGCCAGATCACAGGCAGGCCGAAGGTGCTGGTCTACAACTACTGCTATCACGGCTCGGTCGATGAGGCTTTCGCTGTCAGCAGCGGCGGCGTTACCACTGCGCGTGAAGGCAACGTCGGCGCGCCCGTTGAGCTTGCTGCCACGACGGTCGCAGTTGAGTTCAACGATCTCGCTGCGCTGGAGGAGGCGCTGGCGACGGAGCAGATCGCGCTCGTGCTCGCCGAGCCGGCGATGACGAACATGGGGATCATCCTCCCCGACGATGGCTACATGGAGGCGCTGCGCGAGCTGACGCGCAAGCACGCCACGCTCTTGCTAATTGATGAGACGCACACCTTCTCCGCCGGCCCCGGCGGCTGCACCACGGCGTGGGATCTCGACCCTGACCTCGTAACGATCGGCAAGTCGATCGGCGGCGGAGTTCCCTGCGGCGCGCTCGGCGCCAGCGACAGCGTGCTCGAGCAGATGTTCGCTCAGGACGACGCCGACTACGAGGACACCGGCGGCATCGGCGGAACGCTCGCCGGCAATGCGCTCTCGAGCGCCGCGATGGCGGCGACGCTCTCCTCAACGCTGAACGAGGATTGCTTCGCTCATACGATCCCGCTCGCCGCGAGGCTTGCGGCCGGCGTGCAGCAGACGATCAACGCTTCCGGCCTGCCGTGGAACGTGACCCAGCTCGGCTGCCGCGCCGAATATCAGTTCCTGCCCCAGCCGGCACGTAACGGAACCGCAGCGCACGCCTCCCACGACACCGAGCTGGAGAACTTTCTCCACCTCCACGCCCTCAACCGTGGCGTGATGATCACGCCGTTCCACAACATGGCGCTAATTGCGCCGCAGACAACGGCGGCAGACGTTGACCGCCACAGCGAGCTCTTCGCTGAAGCCGTGAGTGAACTGGTCGCCTGATGGCGCGCGAGCGGGTCGGCTTCATTGGGCTGGGGATTATGGGCTCGCGGATGGCGGCGAACCTCGCTGCCGCCGGCTACGAGCTGACGGTTTGGAACCGCACTGCCGCGACGGCCGAAGCGTTTGCCGCCGAGCACGGCGTGAGCGTCGCAACAACCCCGGCCGAGCTGGCTGCGGTGAGTGACGTAGTGATCAAGATCGTCGTTGACGGAGAGCAGGTCGAAGAAATCCTCTTCGGCGAGCAGGGCATCGTCTCCGGGGCGCGAGCGGGAATGCTCTGCATCGACATGTCGACGATCTCGCCTGAGATGACGCGCAGCCTCGGCGAGCGGCTCGGAGAGCACGGGATCGCCTTCCTCGACGCCCCCGTCACCGGCTCATCCCCTAGAGCGCAGGCGGGAACGCTGACGATCATGGCAGGCGGCACTGAACCCGACCTTCAGCGCGCCGATCCAATCTTCGCCGTACTCGGAGCCAAGACGGTTCACTGCGGCGCGCTCGGGCAAGGGCAGACGATCAAGGTGATCACGAATGCGATCGCCGCCAGCAACTCAGCGGTACTGGCGCAGGCGCTGATAGTCGCCCGCGGCGCCGGCGTAGACCTCGCCGCCCTGACCGAAGTGATCGACGGTGGCGCGGCCGATTCACGGATGGCGCAGCTCAAACTCGAACCGATGATCGAGCGCCAGTACGACACGCTCTTCCGCCTCAATCACATGATCAAAGACGTTGACCAAGCGCTCGAGCTGGCGGCCGCAGAGGGAATCCCGTTCGACTACGCAGCCCAAACCCGAGAGCTGATGGCCGAAGCCTCGGCCGAGGGCTTCGGCGACGTTGACTTCGCCGCGCTCTACGAAGCACTGCAGGCCCGCGCTGACGCAGCGAAGTGAGTTACCGGGCAACCGGCGGCCAGCCGGTTATCCTCCCCGGGGTGGAGCGCGAGCAATTAGTTGACGGCCACGGCCGCAGCATCGGCGACGTGAGGATCTCGGTCACAGACCGTTGTAATTTCCGTTGCCAGTACTGCATGCCGGCCGACGGGCTGAAGTGGCTTGAGCGCTCGGCGGTGCTGGACTTCGAAGAGATCACGCGCGTCGTTGGCCTGCTGGCATCGATTGGGGTTGGCGACGTGCGCCTGACCGGCGGCGAGCCGCTGGTGCGCAAGGATTTCCCGAAGCTCGCTGGAATGCTCGCCGCGCTACCCGGCGTCGAAGATCTCTCAGTAACGACCAACGGCTTCCTGCTCGGCCGTGATGCGGAGGCGCTCGTTGCCGCTGGCGTCAACCGCTTCAACGTCTCGATCGACTCACTACAGCGGGACAAGTTCTATGAGCTGACGCGCCGCGACGCGCTTCCTCAGGTGCTCGGAGCGCTCGAAGCGCTCGCCGCTTTCCCCGAGGCCCACCCGATCAAAATCAACGCCGTCGCGATCCGCGGCTTCACCGAAGATGAGATTCCGGCCTTCGTCGAGTTTGCTCGCGACTTCCCGTTCGAGGTGCGTTTCATCGAGTTCATGCCGCTTGACGCCGACCACGCCTGGGAGCCGGCGAAGGTCCTCAGCGGCGCTGAGATCCTCGCCGCGATCAACGAGCTCCACCCGCTCGAAGAGCAGCCGCGCGAGCCGAGCGCCACCGCGAAGGTCTACAACTTCGCCGACGGCAAAGGGAAGATCGGCCTGATTAGTCCGGTCAGCGAGCCGTTCTGCTCTGACTGCAACCGCATTCGCTTGACCGCCGAGGGCAAGCTGCGCACCTGCCTCTTCTCGCTCCACGAAACCGACCTGCGCGGGCCGCTGCGTTCAGGCGCCAGCGACGATGAGCTAATTCAGATTATCCGTGATGCCGTTTGGCGCAAAGAGCTCAAGCACCACGTCGGCGAGCCGGGCTTTATTCAGCCTGCTCGGACGATGAGCGCAATCGGCGGCTGACCTCTTTTAGCTGCTCAAGGTCGTTGACGTTGAAGCTGGCCTCGACCGGCACCTCGACGAGCGTTGGCATCAATGCCATCACCTGCTCGGTCATTGGGCCGTCGGTGTCGAACTGCTCAAGTGGCGTCAGAGCTGCGGGCTCGTAGCGCGCCAGCAGTGGCTGCGGCCGCCCTGCGGCGCTGGCCAGAACGGCGACGCTTCCTTCGGCGTCAGCGCTAGCGACCACCGCAACGGTTTTGCTCGTCAGCAGCGGCAGGTCGCAGGCAATCACCACGACCGCCCTCCCCTGCGCCCGGCGCAGCGCCTCAATCACGCCGATTACTGGGTGGCGCGGCTCACCCGGTTCGGTCCACAGCTCGACACCGGAGCCAAGATCCTCGGGCAGCGCGCCGTCGCTCTTGGCGACGACGACGACCTGCTCCACGGCACCCAGCGCGGCCTCAAGTGGGTAACTGATCAGCGACCGGCCATCGAGCTGCGCGGTCGCCTTTTCGCCGCCGATCCGGCTGCCGCTGCCGCCGGCTAGCACCGCCGCCACGACGCCCTCTATCCGCTTCTCGCTCACGGCGCGAGCCTAGCCGCATAGAATGGCCTCCCGTGGAACCTGCCGTCGAAACAAATGCTTGGCTGCGCTGCTACCGCTGCTGGTCGACCTCGCTTGAGATTCAAGTCCATTACGAGGGCATCCACAAGATCGACCCACTCACAGGCGAACGCGCCGAGGTGATCGACGAGCTTCAAGAGGCCGTCGTTCAGTGCCTTGAGTGCATGCACGACCAGCCCCACCTAGCCTTCCGCGACGGCCGCGTTGAACCGATCGAGGACCGCTGGGAGCGGATGGTCACCGGCACGCCCTGGGTTGCCTCCTGCGCCGTCACCGTCAGCGCCAGTGACGTTGAGAGCTGCTCCGGCCCCGACGCCGGCGATGCGCTCTCCTACGCCGCCTTCGGCGACAACGGAACGCGCGAATTCTTCACCCACGTGCGCTACCACAAGCACGATGAGGATTCGATCACGATCCACCTGCTCGTGGAGCTTTACGCGCGCTCGATGGAAGAGGCAACCGAAGTGCTCAACGAGGCCACCCGCGGTTCGCTCACGATCTCCTCGCTGGCCGAGGAATCACGGCCGCCGGCTACCGGCGACCAGCCGCGCCACTGAATCTTCCCGCGCTGAACGCTCAGCCAGCGAGCCGCTGCTCAAGGGCCGCCAGCTCATCGCGCAGCGTGCTTGGCAGTGAGTCGCCAATGCTCTCGAGATGGCCACGAACCTGATCCATCTCAGCGGCAACTGCGGCCTTGTCAACGGTCAGCAGCGCCTCAAGGTCAGCGTCATCGATCTCGAGGCCGTCAAGGTTGAGTGAGCCCGGCGCCGGCACCAGCCCGATCGGCGTCTCTACCGCGTCCCCGTCACCGTCGCAGCGGCGGAAAATCCACTCCAGGACGCGGCTGTTCTCACCAAAGCCTGGCCAGATGAAGTGGCCGTCGTCGGCCTTGCGGAACCAGTTGACGTAGAAGATCTTCGGCAGCTTGTCGGCGTCTGCCTGCGCGCCGAGCTTCAGCCAGTGGCCGAAGTAATCGCCGACGTTGTAGCCGCAGAACGGCAGCATCGCCATTGGGTCGAAGCGGAGCTGGCCAACCGTGCCGGCGGCGGCGGCGGTCATCTCGGAGCTCATCGTTGCGCCAAGGAAGACGCCGTGGTTCCAGTCGAACGCCTCGCGAACCAGCGGCACAACGCTCGCGCGGCGGCCGCCGAAGAGGAAGGCGTCGATCGGCACGCCGGCCGGGTCCTGCCACTCGGGCGCAATCGCTGGGTCCTGCTCGGCCGGGCAGGCGAAGCGGGCGTTGGGGTGAGAGGACGGTGTCTGCGAACCCGGAGCCCAGTCGTTGCCGTGCCAGTCAATCAGGTGCTCGGGGGCCTCGTCGCTCATTCCTTCCCACCAGATATCGCCGTCGTCGGTTAGCGCGCAGTTGGTGAAGACGGTGTTTTTCTCAATCGAGGCGATTGCGTTTGGGTTCGTCTTCTCGCTCGTGCCGGGGGCAACGCCGAAGAAGCCGGCCTCCGGGTTGATCGCGTAAAGGCGCCCGTCGTCGCCGAACTTCATCCAAGCGATGTCATCGCCCACGGTCTCGACGCTCCAGCCTTCGAGCGTTGGGATCAGCATCGCGAGGTTGGTCTTGCCGCAGGCCGATGGGAAGGCGCCGCCGATGTACTTCACTCCCCCTTCAGGTGAGGTGAGCTTGAGGATCAGCATGTGCTCAGCCATCCAGCCTTCGTCGCGCGCCATCACCGAAGCGATCCGCAGCGCGAAGCACTTCTTGCCGAGCAGCGCGTTGCCGCCGTAGCCGGAGCCGTACGACCAAATCTCGCGCGTTTCTGGGAAGTGGACGATGTACTTCTCCGTGTTGCATGGCCACGAGACGTCCTCCACCCCTTCGTAGAGCGGCATGCCGACCGAGTGCAGGCACGGCACGAAGTGGCCGTCGGTGCCGATCTGTGCCAACGCCGCCGCGCCCATCCGCGTCATCACGCGCATCGAGGCGACGACGTAGGGCGAATCGGTTAGCTGCACGCCGATGTACGACTTGTCGGAGCCGAGCGGGCCCATGCTGAACGGCACCACGTACATCGTGCGGCCGGTCATTGAACCTTCGAAGAGCTGAACCAGCTTCGCGCGCATCACAGCCGGCGCTTCCCAGTTGTTGGTTGGACCGGCGTCGTGTTCATTTTGAGAGCAGATGTAGGTGCGGTCCTCAACGCGGGCGACGTCGTCCGGGTCGGACCAGGCGAGGTAAGAGTTGGGGCGCTTGGCGTCGCTCAGCTTGCGGAAGGTGCCGTGCTCGACGAGCAGCTGGCAGAGCCGCTCGTACTCCTCAGCCGAGCCGTCACACCAGACGACCTCGGCCGGCTTCGTCATCGCCGCAATCTTGAGAACCCATGCGACTAGCGCTGCGTGCTCCGTCGGAGCGGCTCTACCGGTCATTGAGTAAGCATTCTACGTGGCGGCTTCGCCGGGCTCACGGCGGGGCACCAGCACGAGCCGCTTGAACTCGGCGACCAGTACTCCGTCCTGATTAAAGACGCGGGTGTGAACCTTGACGACGCCGCGGTCGGGCTTGCTCCTCGATTCCTTCTTCTCCAAAACCTCTGTTTCGCAGAACAGCGTGTCGCCGTGAAAAACCGGGTTGGGGTGGCTTAGCTCCTCGGTGGCGAGGTTTGCGATCGCCTTGCCGGAGACGTCGCTAACGCTCATCCCAAGCGCCAGCGAATAGACGAGCGGCCCCACAACAACGTTGCGTTTCTGCTGCGATTCGGCGGCGTAAACGTTGTTGAGGTGCAGCGGGTGGTGGTTCATCGTGATCAGGCAGAAGAGGTGATCGTCTGACTCGGTCACCGTCTTGGCCGGCCAATGCTTGTAAACGTCACCTACCTCGAACTCTTCTAGATAGCGCCCGTACGGGTGGGCGCCGGAGCTCTCGCGCTCGCGTTGATCGGTCGTGAAGCCGGGTTCTGACATCTAGTCCGTCCATCTCCTGCGTCGCGGTTAGTAATCCGTCTCTATGGAGCCTGCCATACGAGCGAACAATTCGGCGCGACGTCCAATAACGTGGTGGCTATGAGACACCCAAGAGACTTCTTCAAGCCGCTCGCAATCGGCGCTCCGGACCCTGTAATGGAGATCCCGTTCACACCTTCGCGGATGATTCACTTCTTCGACCCGAGCAACGTGAAGATGGCAGCCAAGCTGCCGGAGATCGCCAAGCAGACCGACATTCTGCTCGGCAATCTTGAGGACGCCGTCTCGGTTGAGAAGAAGGAGCCGGCGCGCGCCGGCCTCGTTGAGATCGGCAAGAACATTGACCTTGGCTCAACCCAGCTTTGGACGCGCATCAACTCGCTTGAGTCGCCGTGGGTGCTCGACGACATCACGACGCTCGTTACTGAGATCGGTGACAAGCTCGACGTGATCATGGTGCCGAAGGTCGAGGGCGCCTGGGACATTCACTACATCGACCGCCTGCTCGCCCAGCTTGAGGCGAAGGCCGGTATCAAGCGGCCAATTCTGGTCCACGCATTGCTTGAGACGGCGCTCGGCGTTGCCAACGTTGAGGAGATCGCCTACGCCAGCCCGCGGATGCAAGGGATGAGCTTCGGCCCGGCCGACCTCGCCGCCTCACGGCGGATGAAGACGACCCGCGTCGGCGGCGGCCACCCCGGCTACCGCGTGATCGAAGATCCTCAAACCGATGATCTAGACGAGCAGCGCCCAAGCGCCCAGCAGGATCTTTGGCACTACTCGATTGCCCGCATGGTTGACGCCTGCGCCAGCGCCGGCATCCTCCCGTTCTACGGCCCGTTCGGTGACATCAAGGACGTTGTCGGCTGCGAGGCACAGTTCCGCTCGGCCTTCCTGATGGGCTGCGTTGGCGCCTGGTCACTGCACCCGGTGCAGATTGAGATCGCGAAGAAGGTCTTCTCGCCCGACCCTGATGAGGTGAAGTTCGCGCTGAAGGTGATCGAAGCGATCCCCGACGGGCGCGGCGTTCACATGATTGACGGCAAGATGCAGGACGACGCGACCTGGAAGCAGTGCAAGGTCATGGTTGACTTGGCGCGGATGGTGTCGGCCGACGATCCAGAGCTGGCAGCTTCATACGGGCTGTAAAAAGCGCCAGCAGCATCGTGAAGGCGGCGACGATAAAGAGCATCGCCCCTCCCTGCCACTTAAAGAAAAGCCCGGCAATCACGGCGCCAAGCGCGTAGGCGAGAACAACGCTGAAGCTGAGGACGACGATCCGCCGCGGGCGCTCGCCCGGAATCGCCGCTGAGCGCGCCGCGCTGCCGGCGGCGTCGAAGCCGCGCGCAACTAAATCGAGCGTGCCGTCGGTCAGCAGCCCGGTGACGAATGTCGTTCGAATCGCCCACGAGCCGACCTTCTGCAGCGCGCAGGTTTGGATCCCCATCGCCATTGCCAGCGCGGCGCCCGCCAGCAGCTCCGAGCCGCCGCCAGAGAGCCTGCCGTCGGCGACCTCGATGATCAGCGCGCCGAGCGCGATCAGTAGCGCCTCGACTCCCAGCACGGCCGGCAGCATCCGCTGGACGCCGCTGCGCGTGAGCCGCTCGATCAGCAGCGCCGCGGCTGCCAGGCCCACGATGAAGGCCGCCAGCGCAATCACGTATTCAAGCGTCGCGAAGCCGTCGCCGCGGGCGATCGCCAACCCAAGCAGCACCGTGTTGCCGGTCTGGTTGGCGACGAAGAGGCCGTCGAGCGAGAGGTAGGAAAGGCCGTCGCAGGCACCTGCGGTCAGCCCCAGTGCGACCGTTACGCCAACCAGCGCGCTGCCCTCTGTTCTCCCGGCTGACACGGCCGCAGCGTAGCCGCTAGAGTCCGGCGCCGCCAATGCGCTTTTACGAATACGAGGCTCGCGAGATCGTTCGCCGCGCCGGAATACCAGTCACCGAGTTTGGTTTTGCGACTACTCCGGAGGAGGCGAAGGCGGCCGCCGAGAAGATTGACGGGCCGAGCGTCGTCAAGAGCCAAGTTTTGAGTGGCGGCCGTATGAAGGCCGGCGGCGTGCAGTTCGCCGACACGCCCGACGAGGCCGCAGCCCACACCGCTGATGTCCTAAAGATTGAGATCGGCGGCCAGATGCCGCGCGGCGTGCTCGTTGACACCAAGGCCGAGGTTGAGCAGGAGTACTACGCCGGCGTCGTTTGGGACGGCACCGCCAAGCGCCCGGTGATCATCTTCAGCCCCGTTGGCGGCATTGACATCGAGCAGGTCGCCGAGGAGCAGCCGGGCAAGGTTGGTCGCCGCCAGATCTCAAACCTGCTGCCACTTACCGGCTTTGAGGCCAAGGAGGTAATCGCCTCAACCGGCGTCACCGGTTCGGAGCTAAACAAGCTCGTTCCGATCGTCACCAAGCTCGCTCAGCTTTTCATCGCCAACGACATGACTTTGGCTGAGATCAACCCGATCGGCCGCCTTCCCGACGGTTCGTTCATCGCGCTCGATGCTCACATGGAGATGGAGAACGAAGCCCGCGGCCGCCACAAGAAGCTGCTTGCTGAGCTCGGCGTTGGCGATGACGAAACGCGCGAGGCTCGCGAACCGACTCCGTTCGAGCTGGCCGGTGAAGCCGTTGACAGCGAAGACCACCGCGGCGTTGCCGGCAACGTAACCGAGTTTGACGGCAACCTCGGCCTTGTGATCGGAGCCGGCGGTGGTTCGCTGACGCTCTTTGACGCCGTCCGCGCCCACGGCGGCAAGCCCGCAAACTACTGCGAGATCGGCGGCAACCCTTCAGTTTCAAAGACCTGCGGCCTTGCCAAGCTGGTGCTGCAGAAACCGGGCGTAGACAAGATCGCCGTGATGATGTCAATCGTCTCCAATACGCGCGTTGACATTGTCGCCCGCGGCGTAATCAAGGCCTGCCTTGAGCTGGGGATGGATCCTACTGAGAAGATCGCAATCTTCCGCATCCCTGGCGCGTGGGAAAAGCAGGGCTTCCTGATTCTTGACGCTTACGGCGTTGAGTACGCCGACCGCTCGGTTTCAATGCATGAGGCTGCGAGGCGCGCGGTTGAGAAGATCGGGGCCGGCTCGTGAGCATCCTCGTAGGCGCAGAGACGACCTTCATCGTCCAGGGCATCACCGGCCGCGAGGCGGTCAACCTCACGCGCGAGTGCCTCGATTACGGCGCCGGAGCGAAGGTCGTTGGCGGCGTAACGCCGGGCCGCCTTGGCCGCGAGGTTCACGGCGTTCCGGTCTTCGACACCGTCAAGCAAGCGGTCTCCCACCACGACGCGCCGATCGACGGCTCGGTCGTGACCGTCCCCCCCGCCTTCACCAGAGACGCCGTATTTGAGGCGATCGAGAGCGGCATCAAACTGATAGTGATCGTCACCGAACGGATTCCGCGCCGCGACGTGGCTCAGATGGTTGAGCTGGCAGGCAACAACGGCGCCCGCATCATCGGCCCAAACTGCCTTGGCATCATCGTCCCTGACGTGATCAAAATGGGCGGCATCGGCGGCCCGGCGAAGGACGCCGCGAAGGCTTACAGCCCCGGCTCAATCGGCGTCATCAGCCGCTCGGGCGGAATGACTACCGAGATGTCCTCAACCTTGACCGCGGCCGGAATGGGCCAATCGACTGCCGTTTCGATCGGCGGTGACGCAATTATCGGCTCCAGCTACGCGGAGCTGATGCCGCTCTTTGAGGCCGACGAGGCAACGGAGGGAATCGTCATCTACACCGAGCCCGGCGGCCGCATGGAAGCGCAGCTGGCGCAGTGGGTCGGCGAGAACAATTCGCGCCTGCCGATCGTCGCCTTTATGGCCGGCCGCTTCATGGATGAGATGCCGGGCATGAGCTTCGGCCACGCCGGCACGATCGTTGAAGGTAAAGAGGACACGGCGACCGAGAAGATCGCGCGCCTTGCCGAAGCGGGAATCACCGTCGCCGAGGAGATCAGCGAGATTCCAGCGCTTATTCAGGCCAAGATCGACGAGAGCAAGAGCTGATGCGCGCCGAGGGGATCTTCATCGCGGTTGAGGTTGAAGACGGCGCCGGCGCCGACGCAGCCCTCGCCGCCAAGCTGACCGAGGTCTGCCCGGTTGACATCTTCGCCGTCGCCGGCTCAGGCGAGCTTGAGCTCGTCGGCAAGAACATCGATGAGTGCGTGCTCTGCCGCCTCTGCCTTGACGTCGCCCCGGAGGGGGCCGTCACGATCATCAAGCGCTACGACAACGACTCGCAGCTCTAGGGCCTCGTCGTATTAGGAAGGGCTGACGACGCGCAGCCCTGGCACGCGGCTGAAGTCGGCTGCGTTACCAGTTAGTACGCCGTAGCCGTGGGTCAGCGCTGTGCACGCAATCCAGAGGTCGTGAGCGCCGATCATCTCACCGCGCGTAACCAAATTCGCTGATACAGCAGCGTGAACCCGAGCCACTTGGTCGGTGATCGGTATCGGTTCCAGCGAGGCCAGTAGCCGCTCGACAAAGGCTCCACGCCAGATCCCCTCAGGCTCGGCGCTGCGCCACACGCCATGGAGCAGCTCGCTCACCGTGATCACGCTAACTGCCCTCTCTTCCTCGGCGACTGCGGTTAGCACGCTTAGATCACCGCGCTCTGCGGCGATCAGTAGATCGGTGTCGATTAGGACGACCATCCGCTCGGGCCATCTTCATTCATCTGCTTGCGAATCTCGCGAAGCTCTCCAGCGAAGGCGTCGTCCAGCGGTGGTCCCACGGCAAGTATTTCCTTCAGGCGCGATACCGTGACCGTCGACGGTCGGCCAGACGAAACGACGGCAACAACGGCGCCTGCCCGCGTGATCTCGATTCGCTCGCCGGCGGCGACGCGGTTCAGCAGCACCGAGAAGTTACGCGAAGCTTCGGTGGCGGTCATTTTGGTCACGTGAACGAGCGTATCAGATAAATCAGATAAGCTCTCACCAAAGCTGAACAGCTGCATTGCCGAAGCCTGCCAGCGAAACCATTACAGCGCTACCGCCACTCAGCTACGAAGCAGCCTCTTCGCTGTTCTTAACCGCTTTCTTCATCATCGTCGCGCCGCTGACGGCCCCCCGCCGCCATGGCGGTACGCCGTCTATCTCGATCTCAAGGCTGAAGCTGAGGAAGGTTCGGATCAGCACGATGATCGCCAACACGACGACGTTGTCGAGCGTCGGCGCGACGGCTACAGTGCGAATCAGGTCACCGGCGACGAGGATCTCCAGCCCCAAAAGGATTGCCGAGCCGAAGGTCTGGCGCATCGTGCGGTATGCCAAAGCGCCGCCGCTGCGCCTCCAGGCGCGAATTGATATTCCAAAGGCAAAGATCAGTCCGGCGATAAAAACGAGCGCCGCAATCAGCTCAAAGCCCTTCGCCACGTCAAGCATCAAGGTCGTGTAGATGCTGCTCTCGTCCATCGCTGAAGGTATAGCGAGCGGCGCGGAGGGCTTACTTGCGCTGACGGCGGCAGGGGCACGGTAGATTGAGACGTGGCAGTTTGGCGTCAATGACAGCTAGCGCCCTGGGATGGCAAGACCGCAAGCGAATTGAGCGAGGAGCGCTGCCGGTGCGCGCTGGTCGCGGCCAGCATCCCCGATGGAATCGTTTGCCAATGCCTTGTCACGGGCAGATCGGCAGAACTGCCCGCAATCAGTGGCAAGATCAGCGAGCTGATGATCGCCGCTCTCTCGCAGTAGCTCAGAGCAGGCACCCCCGACCCTTTCTGATGATGTTATGGCGATGTTTTACCGGCGCACCGACTTTGAAAAAAGTAGTAGAGTTTTTAAAACACTATGAAGGGACAAGGCAGTGAGCCTAAGGATCACCATCCCCGTCGCATCATTCTCGCTTCTAGCGCTCTTCGCGTTAAGCGCTGGCAACGCCTTTGCCGCCGCGTCGGTCAAGCTTGAAATCAAAATCAGCGGCGCTGGTGCGAACGGCGGCTCGCTGCTAGCGGTCTCCAGCAAGGGCAAGGCGGTCCGAACCAAGCTCGGCTCCAAGACCGTTTCGCTAAAGGTCCCAAAGGCAACGATTAGTGGCACAACACTGCAGCTCGTCAGCAAATCGGGCACCTTCCTCGGGCCGGTCGTCCTGGCCAGCGCTTCGGGCGGCAGGAAGGCTTACCTCACGCTCGGCAAGGGCGCAGGCGCCAAAAGCTCACTGAAGCTTGGAACCGCGACGGTCAAAAAGGGTTACGCAGCGCTCAGCAAGCCGCTGGCGACCAAGGCGCTGCTGACCTCCTCCTACGCGGCGGCCGTCAAGGGCGCGCCAACCGGCAGCGGTCGTCTCGGCCTGCAGAAAAGCAGGAAGAAGGCCTCGGCTGCTCAGGGCGGCGGCGGCGGCGGCGGCGGCGG
>SXGR01619739.1_pt1 | contig 16932 bp, 25 predicted proteins | sample 3174711 | NCBI WGS metagenome assembly SXGR01 (sample SAMN11356860, study PRJNA531348) | freshwater metagenome | isolation source: freshwater sample F1-60 | place: China: Fuxian Lake, Yuxi | collected 2017-12-25
CACCCTGGCAGCGCCTTGACGGTTGCCCCAGGGAAAAGACCTTGATTCACATCGGCCGGCGGGGCTCGGGGTCGGGGGACGGTTGGTAGCACCAGGACCCTGGCCGCATGTAGGGACAAGGCTGATACGCAGCGTCAACCGACGGAGACGTCCGGGCCGGGGAGCTCGGGGTCCGGTGCCTGCTTCGGGGAGTCGACAGCGAGTTGGCGGGCGTGGGAAAGAATCTCGATAGCTGGTTGGTGGCTAACCGCCCAAGTGAGAAGTTTGATTTCCGTTTGAGTAAGGCCAATCCGGCAGATTTCCTCGCGCAGGGCGTCGAGGAGGGTGCCGTTCTTGACTTCCTCTCGCTGCACAATGTGGCGGATCGCTTGGGTAGCATCATCGGCCCCAAAGCGAATGCCGCTGACGGATTCGAGCCACAATAGTGCGACTTCCCGCATTTCGACAGAATCGTCCGGGTAGCCAAGAGCGCGGACAATCTCGGCCACCGTGGTAAATTTCACGCGCCGCTCAGCCGACTCAGCTTTGATGAGCGTGGTGTAGTTCAGCTCAGACTCACGGGCCAGCCGGGCACGGGTGGACGCTCCACGAAGGTCACGTAACTTTTGCTGGTAGGTCATGCCAAACCATGACGCTAAGCAGTAGAGACAAAAAAGCAAGATTGCACGTTTTGTGCTTGCTTTCTTGTATTCCGAGATGTTTTGTATCGGTTGTGACAGTCGAAGCTGAAAAAACCCGGCTCTATCAGTGGTTGCTGATGACGCTATCCAGCGGCGTGCGGCTGACCGACAGTCCGGCGACTGAGAGGGCGGCGCAGGAGGTCGAGAGGGAGCTGCGCCAGCACTTCGCCGCGGCTATCCGGGCAGAACAGGAGGCAAGATGAACCAAGATCGCGCGCTGATGAAATTGGACGCGGCCCAGCAGGCGCTGGCCGAGTGCAAGACGGTGATGGACGCCAAGCAGATTTCGGCGGCGGCCGACGCGGCCAGGATCTATCTGCAGCGTACCAACGCCAGCGTCGAGACCGTCAACCGGGCAATCGAGGTGCGGACACTCGCCGAGCGGAAAATGGGCGAGTTCTTGGCCTTCACGCCAAAGGCAAGGGGCACGCGAACCGTGGGCGGGAATAGCAGCTCAGGCGGTTCCGTGAAGGAACCACCTGACGACGGACCCCCCACCCTTGCCGACATCGGGCTAAAAAAAAAGGAATCGATGAACACGCAAAAGCTGGCGGCGATACCCGCCCCGGAATTCCACGCGCGGATCGCGGTCTTGAAGGCCGGGGGCGAGGCGCCGACGGCGACGAAGGTGTTGGCGATGGAGACGGGATTTTCGCCGCGGGCGGTGGCGGCGGGCGAGGAGGCGGCGCGGGACTCGGAAAAACTGTGGCGGCTGAAAACTGCGTGGAAGCGCTGCGGGAAGCGGGACCGCGCCGAATTCGCCGCATGGCTCAAAATCCAACCCCAGGCATAAGGATGAAACAGAAACTGATCACGATCACTCCGCAGATGGCGCGCGAGTTCCTGAAGAAGAACAACCGCAACCGCCCCGTTTACCAGGCTCACGTCGACTTTCTGGCCTCCGAGATGACGGGCGCCCGCTGGGCAACGACCCATCAGGGTATTTGCTTTTCCGAGGACGGCCTGTTGTTGGACGGGCAGCACCGGTTGTTGGCCATTGTGCAGTCGGGCTGCACCGTGGAAATGTGGGTCTCCACGGGCTACGACCCGGCCGCGCAGAGCAATATGGATGTCGGCGGGCGCGGGCGGACTGTTGGCGACCAACTGCACCTGGTCGATGGCACCACTAACGCCAAGACCAAGGCGGCGGCGGCGACTCACATCGTGACGATTTGCTGCGCCTGCGGGGGCGTGAAGGTGAGCGTCGGGTTGGCGCGAAGCGTGCTCACGGAGTTCGAGCGGGACATCGACTATGTGCTGCTGCAGGTCGTCCATTTCAAGCCGGCGCGGTGCGGATGGGCGGTCGGCACACTCGCTTTTATCTACAACGCGGAACGCGCGCTGAAGCCGTTCGTCGACGGCTTCGGCTCCGGTGAGGATCTCAAGAAGGGGGATCCGGCGAAGGCCGCGAGGGATTGGTTGACGAACGCCGACAAGCGCAAGGGCTACAAAAAGACCGCCGCCGGCATGCTGATGAACGCCGCCTGGCACGCGTTGAATGGGAGCACGATCAACCTGCTGAAGGCAGGCACGGCCGGGCCCGATTACTTTGCCGGCAAAAAACGAAAGTTCATTCAGTCGATCCGAGAGCAGCTGCGCCAGCAACTCGACACCACAATCCAGGAGGCCGCGCCATGAGAACCGCACGGCAAGTCAATTTCTCCTGTCCGTCAGAGGTGGCCGATGCCGCGCAGGCGCGCTGGCGGCTCGCCCGCGCCAACCGCGTTGAGGAGGTCGTCCGGCAATGAACCAGGGGAATCAATCGCGTGGTTGAACCTCATCCAATGCAGACCCGAAGCCAACCAGGATCTTCTCCTTTTCCTCCTTCGGCTGGAAATGCTGGAGGAGAAACGCGGCCTGTTCAACCGAGACGTATAACATATCAGGATATTCTCCGCCTGTCTGGATATTCAGTAGCAGAGTGTGCGCCCCCTGGGAAAACAGGGTCACAACTCGATGAGTGCCGAATGGAGACGCGACCAGGAGGGCCACTTCGTAGCCTGGTTTCCGCGCTGCGCAGCATTCGAGCCAGGATTTTTCGATCCGGCGAACGGTCTCCGCGGCCCGACCAGGCAGCGGAGGAAGGGGCGGGAGAGCCGGGGTCTGCATGCGAAACCAAAACAGTGCACCAGAGCGCCGCGCATGGCGCGAGCGCAAACCGAGGAGCAACGCCATGAGCAAACCCCGCGACTATTTCCCATCCGGCGGGCTGCGCAACGAGGAAGCGGCGCGGCGCTGCGGTTTTCGCAATCGGCTCGATTGGGCGAGCTACAAGAAGCGGCACGGCATCCGGCCGGAGCCGACGCGCACGGGCACGCGCTACGTGCTGACGTCGCGGCAGGAGCGGGCCGCGCGGGCGGTGGCCAAAACCATGGAGGGGGAATTCTCATGACGACCGCCTACCGCGAAGCCCTGGCCCGTCGAGACCGTCCTGGCGCCCTGGTGCGCGGGGACGACGGCAACCTGCACCTGCGGCAGTTCGCCACGCCTGCCATGGCGGCCCAGGCCGCGGCCGCGCGCGAGCTGGCACCACCAGCCGATGTTTTGCTGGTCCGAAGCGAGCCGGCTAGGGTCGGCCGGCTGCGCCGGGAAACCACGCTGAAGGGCCTAGCCCGCGAGCTGGGCGTATCCTCGCGCACGATTCGCCGCTATCTGCCCTGGCTGCGCCACCGGCAGCCGGCGTATGGCCGGACGTTCATTCCCCAGGAGGAAGTGGTTTTGATCAAGTCCTACGGCCTGCACGGCGTGCGGCGCATGCGCACCGCGGCCAACATGCCATGAGTTCCCTGGCAATCCTTATTCTCTGCCTGCTTTCCGCCGCCGCCGGCTATGTGGCTGGATGGCTGGCGGGCGACAACCCGCCGCACGACGAATGAATCCCACCGGCAAACGCGCCCGGCGCGAGCACGGGCTGAACCGCTACGGCTGCCATCACGTCTCCAATGCCTTTCGGCGCCAACTCTACGACCATGCCGCACCAATGTAAAACCTGCAACCACTGGACGCCCCGGACCGGGTCGGCCCGGGCCGATGCGTTTGCCGTTGGCGAGTGCCGGGAGGGCCCGCCCCAGCGCGATTTCGCATGGCCTCGCACGAAAGCTGGCGATTTCTGCAACCAGCATTCCGCCCTGGCGGAGGCCAAGCCTACGCGTACCCGCACTCTCAGACCATGAAACCCGACGAAAACATCCAACTGATTATTTCGAACAACGCCTTTGTGCAGCTGCTCGCGCAGTTGCGCAAAGGCAGTCTGGCCACGGAATGCGCCGAGAAGGTCGGCGCCGTCATCGCGGCCGTGAAGCACACCGGCCAAAAAGGCAAGCTCACCCTCACCCTGACCGTGGACCCCGACGACAAAGGCGAAGTGCGCACGGTCGACATCCTGGGCGAGGTAACGACGAAGCTGCCCGAGCGCAAAAAGAAGGCCACAACCTTCTTTGTCGTGGGCGAGCAGAGTCTTTCCCTGACCGGCATCGGCGAGCAGCCGGAATTCGATTTCGAGGCCAGGCTGACCGCAAGCCAGCTGGCTTCCAACTCATCACCGATAACCCCAATGCCGGCCAAGGCCGGCGCCAACTAACATGTCCTACGACACACGAATCCCCCAACCGGGACCATTGCCGAGCCGCACCGAGGCCGACGCCGTGGCCAACATCATCGAGAAAAGCGCCCGAGCCCATGTCTTCCGCCAGGAGCAGATCGAAGTGCCTACGCTCCTCGTGGGAAAGACGGGCGAAATCAAATCCCTGGAGCACCTGCTGCCCTATCCCGTGCGCAAGCGGGCCCAGGTGAAGGTGCAGGACTGCGAGAGCTTCATCGCCTACGTGAAGGCCTACCAGGAGCCCGGCACCGTCATCTTCGCCAGGGTGAGCGAGTCGGGCGGCGGCTTCACCGCGATCCTCGACTACCATCAGTCAAACCGGCCGATGATACCCACGCCGGCAGCGGGTGAGGAACAGCCTCCGACGTCCACCCCGCCACATCCCGCCCAATGGGGTGAACACGTGTGCGACTACATCTGCGAATTCACGCCGGAGTGGAAGCGCTGGTCCGAAGCCAGCGGAAAAGCCCTCACGCAGGCCGCCATGGCGCAGTTCATCGAGGAAAACATGTTCGACATCGAGGACCCGGCCCCGGCGCAGATGCTTGAAATGGTGAAAACCCTGGAGGCCACCCAGGGCGTGCAGTTTAAGAGCAGCATCCGCCTGGAGAATGGCGATCGGCAACTGGCCTACGCCGTGGAGACCGGGGCGAAGGCCGGCCAGCGCGGCGACCTAACCGTGCCGCAGCGGTTTTTGCTGCGCTTTGCCATTTTCACCGGCGGGCTTCGCTATCACATAGAGTGCCGATTCCGCTATGCGATCGACAACGGCCAGCTCCGATTGGAAGTCGCCATCGTGAAGCCACACAAGTTGGTGGAGTGCGCCCTGGCCGACGCCAAGGATACCATCAGGACCGAGCTCGGCCTGCCAGTACTGCTGGGCAGCGCAACCGTGCTGAAGTGCTGACATAAGCATGAGCCCCACCACCCGGCTTGCCTTGGGGATGCTGGCCGCCTTCACGGGCGGTCTGGCCCTGATCGTGGTGGGCGTGTGGCCGAACTACAAGCTGGGCGCCGCGGCGGCCGGCGTGGTGCTGGGCATGGGGGCCCCGGTGATGTTTGCCGCGATCTGGAAAAGCCGATGAACGTCCGCTGCTTTACCGGCTACCTGATGCGCGACGCCACAACCGCCTGGGCGCCGGCCACGGCGGAGCATGGCCCGCTGCCCCGGCTGGTCTTCGAAGTTATGATTACCGACAGCCAGGGCGTGGTGTTTCCCGACAAGTGCGTCGTCGACCAGCCGAAGCTGGTGGCGGAGTATGAGCCCCTACTGACGGCCGGCCGAGCCGTGATCGTCGAGGGCGAGCAGACCGCCCGGGCGTACCACAAGCACGGAGTCCTCGAGGGCTACGTGCGGGAAACGCGGGTTTTTCGAATGGAATTCCCCAACCGCGCAAGGGCGCGACGCGAGGGTGAGGAGACGGCCGCGCAACCGCAGAAGGCAACTGTATGACGATGATCCGACTACTATGATTCTGCCTTCACAGGAACGTTGCCGGCAGGTCGTCGAAGAACTGGCCGACGAACCGGCGCTGACGCAGTGGCAGGCTGATTTCATCGCATCGAACCGCGGCCGGCTGTTCTACACCGACCGGCAGCGGGAGGTGATTGGTAAGATGATCGAGGACTACGATGTGTGAGCTGACCATGGGCGCCAATTCCAAAATCGAGTGGTGCGACCACACGTTCAACCCGTGGGAGGGCTGCACGAAGGTTTCGCCAGGGTGCGCCCGCTGCTACGCGGAACGGCGCAACCAACGCTTTGCCGGCGGCGCCAATTGGGGTGCGGGTGCGCCGCGAAGACTCAGGGGCGCAGCGTACTGGAAGCAGCCCAAAAAGTGGGAGCTCGCTTTCATCAAAGTCCACAATGCCTGGAAGGTGAGCCGAGGCATGCGCGACGGGTCCGAGTTCGGCTCTGAACCACGCCGGCCGCGGGTATTTTGCGCCAGCCTGGCCGACGTGTTCGACGAGGAAGTGCCCGACTCCTGGCGCGACCAGCTATTTGAAACGATCTACGCCTGCAACTTTCTGACTTGGATGTTACTCACCAAGAGACCCGAAAAAATGCTGGCGTATTTAGAGGGCACATCCGGCGCCGCCACAAATCTTATGCCAGGGGGATGTTTCGACCACGTGTGGGTGGGGGTGAGCGTGGAAGACCAGCAACGGGCAGACGAGCGGATTCCGCAGTTGCTCGCGATTCCGGCGCGGGTGAGGTTTGTTTCGTGCGAGCCGCTGCTCGGGCCGGTGGCTTTGACGCGCGTCGATTTCGGTCCGCAGCCGAACACGCCGCAATCGGCGCTCACACCGATCTTCATGGGGCGCTACGATGCGAAAATCGATTGGGTGATCTGCGGCGGCGAGTCCGGTCCGATCTCCCGGCCGATGCACCCCGATTGGGCGCGGTCGCTCCGGGATCAATGTCAGGCGGCGGGCGTCCCTTTCTTTTTCAAGCAGTGGGGCGAGTGGCTGCCCGCTTGCCAATATCGCGCCGGCTACAACGAGCGGCGGCGCGCGAACGCCAAGCATACCTTTGATTCCACCAACGAATCCTGGCGGGTCGGCAAGCGCGCCGCCGGCCGGCAGCTCGATGGACGGACGCACGATGAGTTTCCTTAGCATGACCAACGACACACCGCGAACAGAGGAAGTCGTCATATCGGAGTACCGAGCAAATGTGACAGGATGTTGCGCGCATATCCAATTGGTCCCTGCTGAGCTGTCACGTCAGTTGGAGCGCGAGCTCGGGCTGGCGCTGCGCCACAACGAGCAGCTGCGCACCGAACTTGCCGCGTTATGGGTTGCCGCCGCGGACTATGACAAGCTGGCCGCCGCGGCCAGCCTGTTGCGCGTTGAGTGTCGCAGTCAGCTGGCGATTGGCTCGTATGAGAAGCTGTCCGCGCTTGCTCGCCTCGATGAAATACTGCGGCCGAAAATGGCCGTGGAACCAGAGGCGATCCCCGGTACGGTCGAGTACGACGACGAGACGGAGTGGCTACAGAAGGCTACGGTCGCCATGCGAAACCAACCGTTGGTTTCACCTACCTCACGAGAGAGGGAGCAAGGACCATGACCAACCGCCGTTCAACCCATGAATTTGACCGCCAGCTCGCGCTGGTCTGGTTCGGCCTGGACGTGGTGGAGATCACCCTGACCAGGGGGCAAAGAACGGACGCCAGCCACTACCTGGGGCAAACCAAAGCCGCGCTGCAACGGGCCACGCTTACCCTGGCCAGACTCATGAAGAGGAATAAACGAACCTGGCAGCAAGCCGCGGACTTCTGCCGGCTGGTGAGACACACGCGGCGCCTCTACCCTGACGCGACGCACCAACAGCTGGCCGACCTGCTCGGCGTGCCGCGGCTGCAGGTCACCCAATACCTGAGCCTGCGCTGCAAGGCGGGCTGGCGACTTTGTTCTACCTCCGATTCATGAGTACCGAAACCAAATATGACTCCCGAGCCGACACACTGGCTCACATTGACCGCGTGCAAACGCTGATCCAGACCGCAATCAACAACCTGGCCGTGCGCGCCGTGAAGCACGACCTCAGTAAACTGGAGGAGCCGGAGAAATCCACCTTCGACGAATGCACGCTTAAGCTGAAGGCGATGGCCTACGGCTCCGACGAATACAAGGCAGCGCTAGCCGAGCTAAAACCCGCGCTCGATCATCACTACGCGGCGAACTCGCACCACCCGGAGCACTACGAAAACGGCGTCGCCGGCATGAGCCTCTTCGACGTGCTCGAAATGCTCATCGACTGGAAGGCCGCAACCGAGCGCATGAAGGGTGGCGGCGACATCCGGCGCTCGCTGGAAATCAACCGTGATCGCTTCAAACTCTCGCCGCAACTCGAAGCCATCCTCACGAACACAATCCGCGAACTTTCTTGGTAGAACACATGATTTTGCGTGAGGCACTGGTCTTTCCTGGAATCCTGGGCAGCAAGAAGGTCTGCTCGATAAAACCCCATGCCCAACTTTTCTACCGCAATTTAATGCACGCCTGTGACGGTGCGGGCGTGTTCGAGAACGACCCGAAAGAACTATGCGCATACCTGTATCCAACGGCCCGTGACCGAGTGACGAAGGAAACAGTAGGCAGGTGGCTTCTTGAGTGCCACCAGGCCGGACTGATCACCTTCCACACCGATGACAACGGGCGCGCACTGGGTAAGTTTGTGACATGGCTCCAACGGGACACCGGAAGGAAGCGCCGGTATCACAACGGGGAAACCAACCCGGGTGAGCTGGACGAGTTATTCACAAGTGACCCGGAGAAAACCCACTCCGCCGAATTGTCGAAAACCGCCACCGGCCCGCCTTCGGAAGTAAATAGAAAAGGAAGGGAAGGGAAGGGAAAGGCGCCCGAGGCGCCGGCAAGGCCGGCCGCCCCCGCCCCCGCGTCCAATGATATAGAAACGGAATCGGACTGGCGAAAAAGACTTGTGCTCGCCTGGCCCAACGTCGACCTGAACCGCGAGCTAACCGCCGCCGCCGAGGACCGACGGAAGCGCGGCAAGAAACTCGAGCGCGCCTGGTGTGAACGCCACTGGTTGCCGAACTGGTCGCCGACCGTCAATCTCGATGCCCACCCAACCGCCGCCACCGCGATCGACCCGGAGCCGGAGGGCTGGCGCGTGTATCTAAAGGACCGATACGACGGCGAGGACTGGGCGTATACGGCCGGACTGATGGCCTGGGCCGCCCTACCCGTGGCTTACCGGAAGCGCATCGCCCGCGAGATGAAGGGAGCCGCATGAAGGCCGAGGAACTGAAGCGGCAGGCGGCGGACCTGGAGCGGGCTGAGCGAGAGGCGACTTTGGCGGGCGTGTGCGAAGTGGTGGGGATTGGCGTGAAGACGCTGCAGTCGCGGGAGCGGACCCGGGACACGGCGAAGCGCCGGGCCGTCGTGGCGTGGGTGCTGCATGACCGGCTGCAATGGAGGCAGGCTGACACAGCCGCAGCGCTCTGCTGCACGGTGCGGGCGGTCAAAAAGATGCTTCGCCAGGAGCGAAACTGATAAATCGCTCAGTTAGTTCCCCATCAGAGGGGAACTAACTCGCCTTTTCCGCTTTTGCTCCCGGGTAGCGGGCTTGGTAATGGGAGCGTGACGCGACCACCTGACCAGCCCGCCGCTGAGAGCCAGCCCATTCTCCCGGGCTTGGCCGAGCTGTTCAAGGGCGTGGGGATCGACAACCTGCCGACCGGAATCGCCGCCCTGCGCCCGCGCGAGCGCGCCTTTTGCCTGAACTATTTGCGCACGGGACTCTGGACGGAATCAGCCCGGGCGGCCGGCTACGCCCACCCCGACAAGCACGCGCATTCCTTGAGGAAGAACGTGGGGATTTCCACGTTTCTCTCGAAAGCGGCACAAGCGCTGACCGAGGAGACGAAACAGCTGGTCATCCGGGTGGAGGAGCGCAGCCGCGCGCTGCAGCAACTACTGCGCGACGAGTTGGAGAAACCGCCGGAGCGTCGCCGGGCGGGCCGCATCACGCGGTATGCCGCCGCGGTGAACCGCACCGACGCGCTGCTGGGCGCCCTGAAGAACATCGGCAAGGTCGGTCACGTGACGGTCGACGCGACGCACCAGCACCAGGGCGAAGTGGCGATCACGGTGCCGGCTACCGCGCTGCCGGTGCTGGCGCAACTGCGCCGTGACGTGGTCGAAGCGCGCACCGGCGGGCTGAACTGATGAACGCCGTCGTCAGCCCCGCAGAGCTCTCGCTCCAGCAGAAGGAGTTTCTGGCGTCGCCCTACGGTTTCGCCAAGCACTTCCTGCAGCTGCCCATCACGGACAGCGCGGAGCGCCGGAAAGTGGGCGAGTGTCGCGACGGCGAACACCTGTTTTACGAGATCTTCGAGAACGACGGGCAGAAGCGCGTCCTCGACGACATGGATCCGCACGGCGCCAAGGTGGCCGTCCGCACGTGCAATGGCGCCGGCAAGACAACCGTGCTGATTCCGGCCGCCACGTTCTGGTTCATGGCCTGCCACCCGCGGGCCAAAGTGGTCATCACCTCGGGCGTCGACCGCCAGGTGCGCGAGCAGCTGTTTCCCGCGCTGCACGCGCACCAGCGCCGGCTGGCCGGCTGGCGCTGGAACGACGCCGACCTGCTGGCGCCCAACGGCGCCCGCTGCGTCGGCTTCACGACCCGCAGCGGCGGCCACTTCGAAGGCTGGCACGGCAACAAGGTAGAGCTCTACGACCTCTTGCAGCACGACGGCCCGCTCATGATCATCGTCGACGAGGCGAAAAGCGTGCAGCCGGCCATTTACGACGCCGTCGACCGCTGCACCTACCAGCGCCTGCTGATGGTTTCGAGCTGCGGCGCCGCCCTGGGCAACTTCCACGCGGCCTTTCACCAGGACGCGCGATTCTGGAAACGGCATCAGCTGCCGGCCTCGCTCTGCCCGCACGCCGACCACGACAAGAACAAGGAGCTCATCCTCCGCCGCGGCCGGGAGGACGCCCTGGTCAAATCCAAGGTCGACGCGGAATTCATGGGGTCGGTCGACGGGGCCCTGATTCAATTGGATTGGCTCAGCCGGTGCACCGAGGAGGCCGTGGCCTTCCTCGACGGTCCGCCCCGCTATTACCTCGATTTCGCGCGTGGCGGCGACGAGAACGTGATCGGCGAAGCCCGCGGCAACCGGGTCCGCATCGTCCGCGCCTGGCGCGAGCGCGACACGATGAAGGCATGCGGCGAATTCATCCAGACCTTCCGGCAGCTGGGGCTCAGCCAGGAGGCCGTGGCCCAATGCGTGCGGGGAGACAACCACGGCCTGGGCGCCGTGGTGATCGACCGTTTATGGGAACTCGGCTGGCGCGTGATGCGCGACAGCGCGGGCGACCCGGCCGGCAACCGCAACGACTATTTCAACCGCGGGGCGGAAACGTGGGGCGACGGCGCGGTGGCCATCGAAAGAGGCCAATGGATCCTGCCCAACGATGAAGTGCTGCACGCCCAGTTGGTGAGCCGCAAGACCAAGCCGCGCAGCGACGGCCGGATCCAGCTCGAGAGCAAAGAGGACATGGCCGCCCGCGGCATCGGGTCCCCCGACCGCGCGGACGCCGCCCTCGGGGCCATGCGCCCGCTGCCCAACGTGACACCCCTTAACTTCGCCGGCAGCCAAGCCCGCGACTTCTCGCTCTTGGAACAGATGGCGCAGGAAGCCGGCATACACCGACTGGTCGGCGCGCAATGCGAATGACCATGAGCGCTCCGAAGCATGACGACATCATGGCCGCGGTCACCGCCCGCCGCACCTGGGAGGACCGGCAAGCGACTTGGTACCAGATGCGCCATGATGGGCTGCGTCGCCGCAACAAGCCCTGGCCGAACGCGGCCGACATGCACGCCGCGCTGGCGGACGACACGATCGAGAAGTTGAAGCCGGCGTTCAGCCAGCAGGTTTACGCCACCGACACGGTGGCGAACCTCGTGGCGCTCAAGTCGGAATATCATACCTACCAGGCCGGCGCCGCGCAGTGGTTCGATTACCAGCTGAAACAGGAGAGCAATTTCGAGGAGGAGATTGAAATCGGCGTCGATACCATGCTGGAGCGCGGCAAGTGCCCGGTGAAACTTTTTTGGGATGCCGAGGCCAAACGCCTGGCCTTCGAGGCGATTGACCCGGTGTACCTCATTGTCCCGCCCTGGACCGGCCCGCTCGAGACGGCCGACTGGATCGTCCACGTGCAGCGCTACAGCAAGGCGGCCTACCTGGCGCTGCCCGGCGGGCCTCACGGCTTCAAACAGGACAGCGTGACGACCGGCAGGATTTGCGGCACCGAGGCGGCCAGTGACGCGGCGGCGAGCAACTACGAGACGCAAATCATGCAGCGCGAAGGCATCACGCGCGGCTCGAACAAGGAGGAAATCATCATCTGGGAAGTCTACTTCCGCGACGACTCCAAGAAGTGGCGCATCAAGACGTATTCGCCTGCGGCGCCCACCCTGGAGCTGCGGCCGGAATTCGGGCTGCCCTACAACCACGGCGTGTTCGCCAGCCCAAAGCCGCCGCCGCCGTTTGGCTGTTTGCGTTTCGAGGTGAAGCAGCGCGGATTCTTCACACCCCGGGGCGTGTGTGAGCGCGTGGCTGCCGAGGAGGCGTCAATGTGCAAGGACTGGAACACAATCAAGGACTACCAGACGCTGACCTGCTCGCCCCTGTTTACCGCGAAGAACGGAGGCATGGGCAACCAGAACAACCTGCGGATGATTCCGGGGCAGATCCTGCCGTTCGAGTTGGCGGCGGTGCAGTTTCCGCCGATCCCGATCGACCTGGCCATGCAGATGCAGGGCACGCAGCGGATGGCGCAGGAACGGCTTTCCGTCCCCAGCGTGGGCGTCGGCCGCAGTGTCGACCCGACCAAGAACAAGACGGCGGCTGAAACGAACCTTATTGCGAGCATCATGCAATCGTCAGGCGACGTCCGCAGCCGCGCCTTCCGCCGGCAACTGGGCCAGTTGCTGAACCTAGCGTGGGCCATCGCGGTGCAATACCAGCGCGAGGCGCTGGACTACTACTTTGACGCCGAATTGCTGAAACTCGATCAGGCGGCAATCGACGGCAAGTACCGCATCGAGGCGAGCGGCAGCGGCGACAATGCCAACCGGGCCCTGATGCTGCAAAAAGCGATCAGTCGAAAGCAGATGTTTACGGGAAACCCGAATATCAACCAGCGTGAACTCGACCGCAGCGTGCTCGAGGCCGACGACCCGCGACTGGTCAAACGCCTGCTGCTCAACGAAGGCACCGCCCAGGCCGAACAGATCGAGGACCAGGCCCAGGAAATCAGCATCATGCTGTTGGGCTTCCCCGCCCAGGTGCGCCCGAGCGACGACGACATGGCCCACCTGCAGAGCCTGGTGGGTTTCGTGCAGCGCCGGGCCGCAGTCAACGAAGCTATGACCGCGGAGAACCTGCGCGCCATCGCCATGCACGCCGAGCAGCACATGGCGGCACTCAAGAAGAAGAACCCCGCCGTCTGGGGCCAGAACGGCCCGAAACTCAGCAGCTGGCTGCGTGAGGTGAACAACCAGGCGCAGGCGCTGGCCGGCGCCAACGTTGTGCCCATGGGCGGCCAGCCGATGCCGCTCGGCGCCGTAGGAGGCCCCCAATGATTGCCTGGCTCAAGCACCGGCTGCGGGCATGGGTATTAACCGACCAGGACCGGCAGCTGCTGACCCTGCGCGCCGACCAGCGCGCGGTATTTGAGTGTTTATTGAATCCCGACCGCTGGCAGCCGGACGCACCCCTGACCCAGAGCGAGGCCGAGGCCTGGGGCGCTGCGCTGCGGGCGCCGGTGGGCCGCAAGATCGACATCGCCATGGTCAACATGGCGCAGCAGCAGGCCCAAGCGGCAGTGCACGCGGAGGCGGGCAGCATCCAGCGCATGGCCGGATTCGCCGCGGGATTCCGCGCAAGCTGGGTCATCGCCAAGGCACTTTCAACGACCGCCGGTGCGGATGCCGGCAACAACGAGGATACCACAGGCACGGCTGCCGATACCCTCGCACACCTGAACCCGTGAGTCAGACCAGCCAATGAAATCCGAAACCACCACCCTGGAGGAACCCGCGAACGCTGACGGCGAAATCGACATCATGAAGATTGCCATGGAGGCCGATGCCAACCTGGCCGCCAATGCCCCGCAGGATAACCCCCAGCCCGAGGGCAAGCCCACGGACAAATCCGCCAAGCCGGCCGACGCCGGCAAGCCCGGCGAAAAGGGCAAGGACAAGAACGCCAAGCCAGCCGACGCTGGCAAGCCCGGCGAAAAGGGCAAGGACGACAAACCCGATCCCGAGCCCGCCAAAGGTTCGAAATTCGAACAGGCGCGCAAGGAACAGGAACGGCGTGACCGCTCCTGGCAGGCCCTGGAGAAGGAAAAGCAGGAGTTTCGCGCTGAAAAGGGCGCGCTGCTCGCCCAGGTGCAGGGACTGCAAAGGGAAGTCGCCGAGATGCGCAAGAAGCCAGCCAGCACCGGCCCGGCCCGTGACAGCCACGGCGCCACGGCCAGCGACTACGACGAACTAGCCAAACGCTACAAGGACGAGGGCAACGACGAGATGGCCAAAGCCGCCGCCGAACGCGCCGAGGCGCTGCGCAAGCAGACGCCCCAGGCCGAACCGCCGGCCGGCGAAAGCCACCAACAGCCCGAGTTTCAAGCCGAATGGCAGAAGCACGTGCAGGAGCTGGTCCAGGCCACGCCGGAACTGGCCGACCCGGAGAACCCGCTGGTCAAAGCCACGAACACCTTGATCAGCCACCCGACCTACGGCCGGTTCTTCCGCGCCGCCCCGGATGGCATCAAGGCCGCCTACGAGGTGGCTTGCCTGATGCGCGACGCCCACACCGCCGGGGAATCCAAGAAACAACTGGCCGCCGCCCAGGAGGAATTGAAGACGGCCCGCAGTGAAATTGAACGACTAAATGGCCTGCTGCAACCGCGCGGCAGCCACCCGGCCGCACCCAATTCCGGGAGCGAACGGGAATTAACCGACGCCGACGTGCACCGAATCGCCGCCGCCGCCGATCGCGGAGAACTCAATTAACCGGCCGCCTACCACCAGGCGACCCCCACCCATGAACATCATTCGCAAAATACTTAACTTCACCGCAGCGTTCGCGCTGCTGTTTGTCGCCGTCACGGCGATCGTGATCCACGACGTGTTGCAAACCATAGGTCTGCCCATCCTCACAAGAATGGGCGTGATCGATACCACCGCCGTCTCGAATACCATCCAGCCGCACTACTCCAAAAAGCTGCTGGCCCGCGCCATTCAAATGACCCGGTTACAGGAATTCGCGGCGCAGGAAGCGCTCGAGGCTGGCACTGGCGTCACCAGCGTCAGGTTTTACCGGCCGCCGCAGGCCGACCTGACCGCCACCGGAGCACCGGCCGCGTTGACCCAAGGCACCGCGCCCACCGACTTCCGAGACATCGCGTACACGGCGGTCGACGTCAGCCTGGCCCAGCGCGGCCAGGTGTCCAAGGTGACCGACATCGCGAACACCGTCGGCCTAGTTAAATACCTGGACACTGCGATCGACCTGCAGGGCGACGAATTCGCACTGGATGTCGACACCATCATCCGCAACAAGCTGATTCACCAGTCGACCGGATTCACCAAGCGTTACGCCCAGGCGGCCGCCGATTTTGCGACGCTGGCGGCAGCTTCCCTAGCGAACGGCGCGCTGATTCCGCGCGACTTGTTGGACGCGATGACCCGCTTGAAGATCAATCGGGCGCCGACCATTAACGGCGTGTACGTCGCCATCGTGCCACCCCAGGGAACCCGCGACATCCTGAACAATTCGGAATGGCGCGAAGTCGTGCGACAGAACTACGCCGACAAGATCTTCAAGGGCGAGATCGGCGACCTGTTCGGTTTGAGAATCATCGAGGGCACCAATCCCTTCACGGAAGACGAGACGGAAGGCACGTTCTCCACGACGTTCTCGGCGGCTGGGAGCAACACCACGGGCCACATTTATTCCACCGTCGTCACCGGCAAGAACGCGTACGGCGTGGTGGACATGAAGAAACTCGGCGGGGTCGCCAAGAAGCCGCAGGTGATCATCGTCGACAAACCCGACTCCGGCAATCCGCTGGCGCAGTACGTGATTGCCGGCTGGAAAGCCTATTGGGCCAGCACGGTGCTGAACACCGCCTGGGGCGTGACAATCAGGCACAAGTCACAGTTCGTTTAAGCGCACCCCTTACCTGAGGTCCGGCACCTCGGGGCGGTGCGTGAAGGGGAACCGCACCGCCCCACCCTTTTCCAACCAAACCCAGCAATCTGAAGGCGACACCATGACACACAGCATCGACGGCGACAACAACCCGCGGCCCACCGGCGAGACCTTCCCCTTGCCCGTGACGCTCAGAAGCTCAGTTGCCGGCGTTGCGACCGCCGTCAGCTCCACGAACGCGCTACCCGTGGCCGGCCGGGACTACTCGGCGAGCGTCACCATCACGCGGCCCGCCAACACCACGGCTTATACCGCGGGCGACGCGGTGGGCGTGGACCCTGGCGTCCTGCAGGTGGAAACCGCCACGGCCGCGGGCACCATCACCGCGGGCGTCTCTCAGGTGGAAACCGCCACGGCTGCGGGCACCATCACCGCGGCCGTCTCCCAGGTGGAAACCGCAACAGCCGTAGGCACCATCACCGCGGCCGTCGCCCAGGTGGAAACCGCAACAGCCTTGGGCACCATCAGCACGGCAGGCAATGCGGCGGTGGTAATCACGGGCGACGGCATCGTCGGCAGCCCGCTGACAGTCAACGTGGCCGTGGCCCTGAACGACACGGCAGCGACCTGGGCTGGCAAAGTACGCACAGCCCTGGATGCCACGGCGGCCGTCGCCAACCTCTACACGGTGGGCGGCAGCACTACAGCGATCACGCTCACTCGGCGCGTGCCAACAGCCGACGACGCCACGCTGAACATCAGTTTGGACAACGGAACCTGCGCAGGCATCACCACCGCGGCCACCAGCGCCGACACCACGGCTGGGCACATGGGCCAGCACAGTTTCGCCGGTGGCCAGGCGCAGCGTATAAAGAAATTCAGAGCCGCGAAAGGCCTTGCGGGTGATTTGCGCTTTCACCGGCGCGTCGTCGTCATGCAC
>SXGR01551584.1_pt1 | contig 16928 bp, 16 predicted proteins | sample 3174711 | NCBI WGS metagenome assembly SXGR01 (sample SAMN11356860, study PRJNA531348) | freshwater metagenome | isolation source: freshwater sample F1-60 | place: China: Fuxian Lake, Yuxi | collected 2017-12-25
ATCGGCGTCGGTCATGATGATGACGCGGTGGTAGCGCAGCTTGTCGATGTCGAAGTCGTCGGTGCCAATGCCGCAACCAAGTGCCGCGATCATTGTCTTGATTTCGTCTGAGCTCAGCATGCGGTCAAGCCGCGCTCGCTCGACGTTCAGGATCTTGCCCTTGATCGGTAGAATCGCCTGGAAGCGACGGTCGCGGCCCTGCTTCGCGGAACCACCTGCCGATTCGCCTTCGACAATATAGATTTCGGCCTGGGCGGGGTCGCGCTCCTGGCAGTCGGCGAGCTTACCGGGCAGCGACAGGCCATCGAGCGCGCCCTTGCGTCGCACCAGGTCGCGGGCCTTGCGGGCGGCGTCGCGGGCCCGTGCGGCGTCCACCGTCTTCTGGACGATCTTCTTGGCGATCGCGGGGTTCTCTTCGAGGAACGCGCCCAGTTTGTCGTTGACGATCGCTTCGACGATGCCCTTGACTTCGGTATTGCCGAGCTTGGTCTTGGTCTGGCCTTCGAACTGGGGATTCGGAATCTTGACGCTGATGACCGCGGTCATGCCTTCGCGGATGTCGTCACCGCTGATGGTCGCGTCTTTCAGATCCCTGACCAGGTTGTTGGTATTCGCATAGGCATTCACGGTGCGCGTGAGCGCCGCGCGAAAGCCGGACAGGTGTGTGCCGCCTTCGTGGGTGTTGATGTTGTTGGCGAATGAGAACTCAACCGGGTTATAGCTGTCGTTCCACTGCAGCGCGATCTCGGCATCGATGCCGTCGCGAACGCCGTGCATGAAGACGACCTTCTCGTTGATCACGCCCTTATTCTTGTTCAAGTGCTCGACAAACGACATGATGCCGCCGTCGTAGTGAAAGCGGTGGTTCTTGCCGCTGTCGCGCTCATCCTCGAGGGTGACAATCAGACCGGCATTCAGGAACGCCAGTTCGCGCAGCCGCTGGGCGAGCGTATCGAAGCTGTAGTCGGTGGTCTCGAAAATCTGCGCGTCGGGCTTGAACGTGACTTTCGTGCCGCGGCGTTGGGTGGTGCCGGTCACCACCAGGTCGTTGATCGGCTTGCCGCGTTCGTAGCTCTGTTGATGGGTCTGGTGGTTGCGCCAGATCTCGAGCTCGAGCTGTTCCGACAGCGCGTTGACAACCGAGACGCCGACACCGTGCAGGCCGCCAGACACCTTGTAGCTGCTGTTGTCGAACTTGCCACCGGCGTGCAGCACGGTCAGCGCGATCTCGGCCGCCGGGCGGCCGCTCTCGTGCATGTCGGTCGGAATGCCGCGGCCGTTGTCGATCACGGTGACCGAGTTGTCGAGGTGAATTGTGACGTTGACTTCGGTGCAATACCCGGCGAGGGCTTCGTCGATCGAGTTGTCGACGATATCATAGACCAAATGATGTAAGCCGGCCGGCCCGGTCGATCCGAGGTACATCGCCGGGCGCTTGCGAACCGCCTCGAGGCCCTCAAGGACCTTAATGCTCTCCGCGCCGTAGTCTGCGTTGCTGTTGCTCGCGTTGCCGTCCGCGCCGCCGAGACCGGCCTGGTTTTCTGGTGGCTCCGTTTGGGACATGTTTTCGTTCAAACGCGCATTGGCATGATGACGTATGTGTAGTCGTAGCCTTCGGCGCCAACGGGCTTCATCACCGCCTGGCTCACTTCGTCCTTGAGTTCGAGCGCCACCACTTCCGTTTCGATGACCGCGAGAAAGTCGAGAACGTACTGCGCGTTGAAGCAGATGGTGAGTTGGGGCCCGTTGTATTCAATCGCGATGGGCTCGCGCGCTTCGCCAAACTCCGGGCTGCTTGACGTGACTTCGACCTTGCCCTTGTCGAGAATCATCTTGACCGCCCGCGAACGCTCGTTCGAAAGAATGGCCACACGCTTGACGGCTTGTGTCAACCGATCGCGTTCGAACTCGACGTGCTTGTCGTTGCCTTTGGGAATGACTTTTTCGTAGGCGGGAAACTGCCCGTCGATCATGCGCGAGATCAGCAGGCGAGGTCCGATCTCGAAGAACAAGTGATTCTCGCCGCGCTCGTATTTGACGTCGACGTCGCTGTCGGCAAGCAGGCGCCCCAGTTCGGCCAGTGTCTTACGCGGCAGAATAGCCTTAATGTCGTCGCCCTTGGCACCTTCATGGTTAACATTGACCAGGGCCAGGCGATGGCCGTCGGTCGCGACAAACGTCATACTGTCCGGCCGCAGGACAAACTGGGCGCCGTTCAAGTAGTAACGCGTGTCTTCGCCGGTGATGGCAAACTGCGTCAACGCCACCATTTGTTTGAGCGCATTGCCTTTAATGGTGGCCTTCGCTCCACCGCCGGCTTCGGGCAGGCTCGGAAAGTCTTCACGCGGCAGCGTCGGCATTTTCGAGCTGAACTGAGCGCCCGAGACCTTGACGGTCGTGCCGCCCTTATCGGTTTCGATGTTCACGTCGCCGTCCGGTAACGAACGCACCACTTCGTAGAACTTCTTCGCCGGCAGCGTGACCGAGCCAGGCTTGGGCGCTACAGCCTCACAGCGGCTGCGTAGTGCAACTTCGAGGTCGGTGGCGAGCAACGTCACTTCGTTGCCGGTTGCTTCCAGCAGGACGTTCGCCAGAATGGGAATTGTGTTTTTGCGCTCGACAATCTGCTGGAAAAATTGCAGTTCCCGCACAAGATCGGCTTTCCTGGCGACCAGTTCCATAGCGCGGCTACCTTCTGAAAATTAGAGAAAAACCGAAGACATTAAAGTATACAGGAAATAGGTCCTGTTTATAAAATTTTCAGCGGCTATAAAGCCTTATTACTCAAACATTTAAACTGTGAATATTTCTGTGGATAAGATGCGAGGTAGCAGACGCGAAGGCCGGGGCTTTCGCCTAATCCGCAGCCTTCCACAAACCATAAACAGTTGAGGTTGTGGAGATGGCCAGGATCCGGGATCAAGGTCCCGGGATTACTACTTGAATTGTTCTAACAGGTTCTTTACCTGGTGGTCGAAATCAGGTTTGTTCTTGCGTAATTCCTCGATTTTCTTGATCGAGTGGATCACGGTCGAGTGATGTTTCCCGCCAAAACTGCGGCCGATCTCAGGTAGCGACGCGTGCGTCAGCGCCTTACAGAGATACATCGCAATCTGCCGTGGTATGGCCACTGATTTCGAGTTATTACGCGCCCGAATCTCGGACGGCTTCATCTGGTAGTAGTCGGCGACAAATTTCTGAATCTGCTCGATCGTCACTGCCTTCTCATCGTGATCGATGACGTTGTGTAACACGTCCTGCGCAAGTTCAATCGTCAACGGTTTACCGGTGAGCGAAGCGTAGGCGATCAGCCGGATTAGTGACCCTTCCAATTCGCGGATGTTCGACTTAATCCGCGTGGCCATATACATGGCGACGTGGTCGGGTAACTGCAGTGCTTCGCCCTCGGCCTTCTTCTTTAGAATGGCGACTTTTGTCTCGAGATCCGGTGATTGAATGTCGGCAATCAACCCCCACTCAAAGCGCGAGCGCAAGCGCTCTTCAAGCGCCGGAATTTCATGGGGAGGTCGGTCGCTGCTTATTACGATCTGTTTCTGCGCATCGTGTAGTGCGTTGAAAGTGTGAAAAAACTCGTTCTGCGTGCCTTCCTTGCCCGACACGAACTGAATGTCATCCACCAGCAGGACGTCGACGCTGCGATACCGCGAACGAAAATCCAGGATGCGATCGAACCGCACGGCGTTAATCATCTCGTTCATGAAGCGCTCGGACGAGATATAGGTAAGCACGAGCCCGGGATGATGCTGGACGACGTAGTGGCCAATTGCGTGCATCAGGTGCGTCTTGCCCAGGCCGACGCCGCCATGGATGAACAGCGGGTTGTACGACCGTGACGGCGTTTCCGCCACCGCCCGGCAGGCTGCATGCGCAAACTGATTCGACGGCCCGACAATAAAAGTGTCGAAGGTGTAGCGCGGGATCAGGCTGCCGGCCCGCACCGGTTCCGGCTCGCTAGTTGTTACCATCACCTGCTGCGGCGTCGCCTCTGGGGCACCGGGTGCCTCGGTCCAGCCCGCAGCCGCAGCCTGACCGGCACCGGCCGCCGCGTCGGGCACGAACACCAGTGTGGCGTCCGGGCGGCCCGCCTCGCGCATGGCCTCGGCCAGCACGACCGAATAGTGCTTGGGGAGCCATTCCACAAACAACAGGTTCGGAACCCGAATGGAGAGGGTCTGGCCTCCGTCCGACAAGAGAGAGGTCGGCTTGAACCAGGTCGAGAAGCTATGCCGGCCGACCTGATCTTCAATGCGGCTGAGAACCTGGTCCCAAATTGTGGCGCTCGGCATCACTACAAAGTTTTGATTATAAAGGACTTATTTTTATGGAACCCAGGGCTTTTCCACAAGCTTTTCCACAGGTGTGGAAATCTTTCGGAGATAGCAACCGGGAGGACACTGACTTTAACATGCGGGGGGCGTCCGGGAACCGGGATCGAAGGTCTTTTTTGACCGGACCCCTGGATCCGGGACCCCGGATCCAGAAAACTCGTCTATAATCGTTTGTTCGACTGAGGAGAATATGGCGAGATCTAAAAAGGGCAAGCGTACGTTTCAACCAAATACCCGGCGCCGCGCGAAAACGCATGGCTTCCTGGTTCGTATGGCAACCAAGGACGGCCGGCAGGTTCTGAAACGCCGTCGCGCCAAGGGTCGCAAGCGGCTCACGGTTTCCGACGAAAAATAGACTTGAGTCTTGAGACTTAAGGCTTGAAGTTCAAGCCGCAGGTCTCAAGCCACAGGTCCCAAGCCAGCTGAGCGATGGCCAGGTTCTTACCAGCCGAGCACGTTCGCAAGCGGGCCGACTTCGAACTCATCTACAAGACAGGTTTCAAGCGGTCTGGCCGCCTCATGACATTGTTCACGAGGGATCGAGAGGCAGGACCGGCGCGTCTCGGGATTGCCGCGACCAGGAAGATGGGCGCGTCGGTCGAGCGCAACCGGGCTAAACGGATCGCCCGCGAGTTATTTCGCCATCACAAACCGGAAGGCGCGATCGATGTGGTTGTCGTTCCCCGCCGTGACATGATCTCAGCACCCTATGCCCGCGTCGAGGCCGAGTTTCTGTCCTTGCTCTCCAAAGGTAAGTCACGGTGAGTAGGGCCGCGCGAATTGCGCTTGCACTTGTTCGCGGATACAAGATCGTGCTCTCGCCACTGTTTGCCGGCAGCTGCCGCTACATGCCCGGCTGCGCCGACTACATGAGCGAGTCGATCACGCGCCACGGCGTCATTCATGGCGGCTGGCTCGGGGCCAAGCGGTTGTGCCGTTGCCACCCGTTGGGCGGCCACGGCTACGACCCGGTGCCACACGCTTAAATCATCCAATCACCAGACCCACAAGATCACAAGATCATCGAAGTCCCCATGGAACGTAGAGTCCTCATCGCCATCACGCTGTCATTCCTGGTGCTGTTCCTGTTTCAGCGCTTTGTAATGCCTCCCCCCTCCGCTCCACTTGTATCGCAGAGTGGAGCTACGGCGGGGCAAACCCCCGGCACCGCGACGCCGGCGCCCGGAAGCATGGCGGCGCTCACGCAGTCGTCAAATGCCCCCTCCGCTCCGGCTGTGATTCAGAGCGGAGCTATGGGGGATAAGCCTGTCTCCGCCATCGCCACGCCAGCGTTACCCACCGTAGCGCCAGGCGCGGAGGTGGGCGGCCCGACGGTGATCGTTGGTGAAACGGCGGTGCGCGAGATCGTGGTCGAGACCACCACCGTCCGTGCCACGTTCAGCAATCGTGGCGGCCGACTCCTACACTGGATGCTGAAGGACTACCGCAATGAACCTGGCACCCCGCTCGACCTGGTGCCGCAAGGCATTGGCGACGATGTCGTGAAGCCGTTCACGCTGGTGGTGGACGACGCGGCGGTCACCGATCGGATCAACAACAGCCTCTACCGCGTCGTGGCCGCGGCGGACAGCATCGACGCCACCACGTCGGCCCAGACGGTCACGTTTGAGCTGTCGGCCTCCGACGGACTGAGCGTCACCAAGACGTTTGTGATCGAGCCAAAGGGCTATCTCGTCACCTTCAGCTCGGTCGTGCAGCTGGGCCGGGCTCGTCTCAACCCCGTGATCCACTGGGGCCCCGGCCTCGGTGACGAAATCGCGCACCGCCCGCCGTCATCGTTCTTCTCGCCGAACAGCGTTGTCTCGGCGCAACCGATGATCTACAAGGACGGCGCGGTCGAACGCGTGGCGCCGACGGAGGCCGGTTCACAGGAAGGGACGTTCCGCTACGCCGGCACCTCGGACCACTACTTCGCGTCCCTGTTGTTGAATCAGGGGTCGCCGGTGCCGTTCCGCATCGACTACGCCCCGGTCAACGTGCCGGTGCCGAACGAGCCGACGCGGTTTGCGACCTACATGACCTACTCGGTGCGCTTTCAGGCCCCGCCTGAGAAGTCGCAGTTCTTCTTCGGTCCCAAGGCGTTTGAGGATCTGAAGGCCATCGACAGCGAGCTCACGCGCGCGATTCACTTCGGCATGTTCTCGTTGCTGGCGGTGCCGCTGCTTGGTGCCCTCCAGTGGGTTTATGGCTTTGTCGGCAACTGGGGCTGGGCCATCGTCGTCCTGACCATCCTGATCAACCTCGCGATGTTCCCGCTCCGCCACAAGAGCGTGGTGTCGATGAAGAAGATGCAGGAACTGCAGCCGCAGATGAAGGCGATCCAGGATCGCTACGCGAAGTACAAGATCACGGACCCGGAGCGGCAGAAGATGAACACCGAGGTCATGGAGCTCTACAAGACCAAGGGAGTGAACCCGGCCAGCGGCTGCGTGCCGATGCTGCTGACCATGCCGTTCCTGTTTGCGTTCTACGCCATGCTGTCAGTGGCCATCGAAATCCGCGGCGCGGATTTCTTTGCGTGGATCACCAACCTGTCGGCCCCGGACCCGTACTTCGTCACACCGATCCTGATGGGCGTGGCGCAGTTCTGGCAGACCAAGATGACGCCGACGACGGCCGACCCGGCACAGCAGAAGATCATGATGTTCATGCCGATCATGTTCAGCTTCATGTCGCTGTCGTTCCCGAGCGGCCTGGTGATTTACTGGCTGGTCAGCACGGTGTGGACCATCGGGCAGCAGTACGCGACCAACTATTTGATTGGCGCGCCGGCAAAGCGCATTGCAAAATAGGGTGGCCGTCGATGTGAAGAGCGAGTGATGGCGGGGCAGGGCAGACCGATAGAGGTAACTATGGCGACAGCAGATATCACCGGATTCGTTCAGAAGGTCGTCGATGCGATGGACCTTGATCTCGAAGCGTCGGCCGAAGAGATGCCTGACGGCTTGCGCATCAACCTGAACGGCGAAGACGGCAACGTGCTGACCCGCAAGCAGGGTGAAGGCCTCGCTGCGCTGCAGCACATCGTGGCGGCTATTTACCGGCACGAAGCGGCCGAGGGCCGGCGGCTGGTCGTGGACTGCATGGGCTACCGCAAGGGCAAGGACGATGAACTGAAGCAGATGGCGTTGTTCCTGGCCGGCAAAGCCAAGGACAGTGGCCTGGCGCAGGAGATCGGGCCGCTCAATCCTTACGAACGCCGCATCGTCCATCTGGCCGTGGCCGAGGTCGAGAAGGTGACCACGGAAAGCATCGGCGACGCGTTCGAGAAGACGGTCATCATTTCCGTCAAGTAACCTGGCTGGGATTCCGGGATTCGGGATCCGGACATGTTTTCCACCGCGGACACGATTGTTGCGATTGCCACCCCCGCGGGACGCGGGGGTCTGGGCGTCATTCGCATCAGTGGTCCTGACGCCGGGCGGATCGCCGGCGCGCTGGTCGGCCGTGCGACACCTTTCAAAGCGCGGCACGCCACCTTCGCCAGAATAGAAGTGGCGTCCGGCGTGAGCGGGACCGGGGATCACGTCGTGGTGACCTTCTTCCCGTCACCTTCGTCTTACACGGGCGAGGACGTCACTGAAATTTCCGCGCACGGCAGCCCGGTCGTGCTGTCCTCTATCCTGCGCCGGGCCATCGACGCCGGTGCGCGTCTGGCCGAGCCCGGCGAGTTTACCCTGCGTGCCTTCCTGAACGGCAAGATCGATTTGATCCAGGCTGAGGCCGTTGCCGATCTGATCGACGCGGTGACGCCGCGGCAGGCGCGAGTGGCGTTCGATCAACTCGAAGGCACGCTCACCGCCGCGATCGGCCGCATCGAGAGCGACTTGTTCGACGTGATCGCGAAGCTCGAGGCATCGCTGGATTTTCCGGATGAGGGCTACCACTTTGTCGGCGCGGCCGAGGCCAGGGCGGCGCTGGCGTCGGTGATCGATCGGATCGAGGCGTTGCTCGCCCACTCGGCCCGAGGGCGGCTGGTCCGCGAGGGTGCGCAAGTGGCCATTGTCGGGGCGCCCAATGTTGGCAAGTCGAGCCTGTTCAATGCGCTCTTGAACGCGAATCGGGCCATCGTCACCGCCCTTGCCGGCACGACCCGGGACCTGCTCACGGAGCGGGCCGAGGTCGGCGGGCTCTCGCTGGCGCTAATCGACACGGCTGGCGTGCGCGAGACTGCCGATGTGATCGAACAGGAGGGCGTGAGCCGGACCCGCGCGACCCTGCGCGTGGTCGACCTGGTGCTGGTCGTGCTTGATCGCTCGCGCGCGATCACGGCCGAAGACCGCGACCTGCTCGCCGAGACCGCGTTGCAGCCGCGCGTTGTGGTGTTGAACAAGTCCGATCTGCCCGGTGTGATCACCGAGGCCGGGGTGGCGATCTCCGCACGCACGGGCGCGGGACTTGACGATCTGATCGCGGCGATCGCGAACGAGCTCGCCGCTGAAGTCTCCGGCCCACGCGATCAACCTGCGGTAAGCAACGTTCGCCACACGGTCCTGCTTGAGCGTGCCCGCGCTGCCCTGCTGGGCGCGACCGAAGCACTGGCCGCCGAGGTGTCCGAGGAATTTCCATTGCTCGATCTCCAGGACGCGGGACAGGCGCTGCAGGAGATCACCGGCCGCCGCACGAGTGACGGTCTACTGCATCACATCTTCGCGAAGTTCTGCATAGGGAAGTAGCAGGCCGCGGCCACCGCGCTGGCCGTGCAAAAATGGCGGGGGCGGTTTAGTCATCGCAAATAAGTAATTAATTAGACACAAATGATAAGCGAATTAGATGTAATAGTCATCGGCTCAGGCCATGCCGGGGTCGAGGCGGCGTGGGCGGCGGCGCGGCTGGGGCGGAGCGTTGGCTTGTGCACGCTCAGTCGAGAAACTGTCGCGCACATGCCATGCAATCCCGCCGTTGGTGGGACGGCGAAGGGACATCTGGTTCGAGAAATCGATGCGCTGGGCGGATTGATGGGCCGCGCAATCGACGCGACAGGCATCCAATTCAAGCTTCTGAACCGCAGCCGCGGGCCGGCGGTGTGGTCGCCGCGGGCGCAGGCCGACAAGCCGCGATATGGGGCGTGGGTTCGCGCTCAGCTCGAATCCGAGCCGAATATTCACTGGATCATCGGCCGCGCTGGCCGGATTGTGCTGGATGCGGGCCGCGTGGCTGGTTTGGCGCTTGAGGATGGAATGGTCTATCGGTGCCGGGCGCTGGTCATCACGACCGGGACCTTCCTGAATGGACTGGTTCACGTCGGCCGCGAACAGCGTCCTGCCGGCCGGGCGGATGAACCGCCATCGCGAGATCTGGCGGAATCAATCAAGAGCCTCGGCGTGCGCTGGGGTCGGCTGAAGACCGGAACACCCCCGCGGCTGGCCCGCAAGTCCATCGACTTCGCCGGAGGCGTGAAATCAGGCATGTTCCACGTGGAACATGGCGACCTAAAGCCTGTTTCGTTCTCATTTACCTCCACCATGTCGCCGGAGAACACCGCGGTTTGCCACCTGCTGCACACCACCGACCGGGTGCATCAACTGGTTCGAGCCAACATCTCGGCGTCGCCGCTTTATAACGGCCAGATTGCCGGAATCGGACCCCGCTACTGCCCGTCGCTTGAGGACAAGGTGATGCGCTTCCCGGATCGGGAGCGCCACCAGATCTATCTCGAGCCCGAGGGCATGGATGTGGAGGAAATCTACGTCAACGGCTTCTCCATGAGCCTCCCGGCCGAGACCCAGCGAGAACTGGTGCGTGCCCTGCCGGGCCTCGAGTCTGCCGAGATGCTCCGCCCCGGCTATGCCGTGGAGTACGACTTTGTTCAGCCCACCGAACTGCGTTCCTCACTGGAAGTGCACCGCGTGCCGGGCCTGTTCTTTGCCGGGCAAATCAACGGCACGTCTGGATACGAGGAAGCGGCGGGGCAAGGGCTGCTTGCCGGCATCAACGCCTCACAGTCCGTCTCGGGTCGACCGGCACTCGTCCTGGGCCGGAACGAAGCGTATTTGGGCATCATGGTCGACGACCTGGTCACGAAAGGATGCCTCGAGCCCTACCGGATGTTCACCTCCAGAGCCGAATACCGCCTCCTCCTGCGCACCGACAACGCCGACCTCAGGCTGACTCCGAAGGGCCGCGACCTTGGTTTGGTCGGAAATGAGCGATGGGAGCGGTTTGCGGGCCGGCAGGCGCGCTACGAGCTTAACGTGGAGCGTCTGCGGCGCAGTTGGGTCCGGGTCGAGGGTGGCGCAAGAGTCACCGCAGCCCAGGCCCTCAGGCGTCCGGAACTTACTCTGGCAGGCATGATGGCCGACGGGGACGTGGCCATGGACACCTCCGAGCAGGACCACCTGCTTGAGGTATCGTCGGTCGAAACCACTCTCAAATACGAAGGCTACCTGCTGAGACAACAACAGGCAGTGACCCGCGCCCAGCACGCCGAGCGGCGAAGAATTCCCGAGACGTTCCCCTTCGAACGCGTCCCAGGCCTGTCGCGAGAGATGGTCCAGCGCTTCGCAGAGGCCCGCCCCGAAACACTCGGCCAAGCCCAGCGAATCCCCGGCGTCACACCCGCGGCCGTGGCCGTCGTCGGTGCATACCTGAACCGATTCTAGGAATTAGCCACGCAAGTAGCATTTTCGACAGAATTTCTCTGTGTCCTCGGTGTCCCCTGTGGCTAATACTCTCGAGTGTGGCGAATCGAGAGTTCCGGGAGCGGCTAAAGCGTCGGGCGAAGGCAGCCAACATCTCGCTCGAGCCGGCTCTTGTTGACGGCCTCGAGACCTACTATCAGCTCCTGACCAAGTGGAACGCGAAGATCAACCTCACCGCGTTCCGGCTGACGCCGGCCGGTGAAGACGAAGCCATCGATCGGCTGTTGATTGAACCGGTCGTCGCCTCACGTTACGTCCCCGAGACTGCAAGGGCGCTGCTTGACGCCGGCTCTGGCGGCGGCTCACCCGCAATTCCTCTCAAACTCGCCAGGCCCAACCTCCACGTACGCCTGGTCGAAGTGAAGACTCGAAAAGCGGTCTTCCTCAGAGAGGCGGTTCGCACCCTCGCCCTTCGCGACGCCGAAGTGGAGACCGCACGATTCGAAGAGCTGCTTCCAAGGCCAGAACTCCACGAGTCGCTTGACCTGGTCTCGGTGCGAGCGGTTCGCATTGAAACGCGAACCCTACTCACGCTCCAGGCCTTTCTAAAGCCTGGCGGAAAAATCTTTCTCTTTAAAGGATCGGGAACAAGCACGGTGGAGACGGAACCGCCGCCGCCGCTGGCGTGGATGGCGAGCTACTCCCTCGTCGACGCCCTGCACAGCAAGCTCGTCGTGCTCAGCAAAACACGGGCGTGAGAAATACGGGTCCCGGACCCCGGAGCCAGGGTCGTGTTATTCTCTACTTCCGTCTCACGTAATTAGTTGTATAGGTCAAACACCAAAAGAATGGCCAAGATCATCGCCGTCACCAATCAAAAAGGCGGCGTCGGCAAGACCACCACGGCGATTAACCTGGCGGCGGCACTCGCCATCGCGGGCCGCACCGTGTTGCTCGTTGATTGCGATCCCCAAGCCAACGCGACGAGCGGCATTGGTCGCAAAGGCGAGCGCGCCCCGAGCGGAACGATTTACGAGGCGCTCACGGCCTCGAACGGTGAGGCACCCGGCAGCTTCATCCTGCCGACCAGCGTCGAACGTCTCTCGCTCATCCCCGCCAATCGCGAACTCGCCGGCGCAGAAATCGAATTGATCGCCTTTCAAGATCGCGAGCGACGTTTGCAGCGCCTGCTGGAACCGCTCCGCGATCACTTCGACTTCACCATCATCGACTCGCCGCCATCGCTCGGCCTGCTCACGCTGAACGCGCTCGTCGCCGCCGACCGCGTGTTGATCCCGCTGCACTGCGAGTACTTCGCGCTCGAAGGCCTGGCCGATCTGGTAAGCACCATGCGCCGCGTTCGCGCCTCGCTCAACCCCGCGCTCGACATCGAAGGTGTGCTGCTCACCATGAACGATGAGCGCACCAACCTGGGCCAGCAGGTCGGCCGCGACGTGCGCGAGTTCTTCAAAGAGAAGGTCTACCAGACCGTCATTCCCCGCAACGTGCGGCTGGCTGAAGCGCCCAGCCACGGGTTGCCCGCGGTAACCTACGACGCCCGCTCGCGCGGCGCCGAGGCCTACTTCTCATTCGCCAACGAACTGCTCGCGAAAAACAACGGTGAACGGCAAACGACGAACGAACACTAGTTATGGAGAAACGACCTGCTCTCGGCAAAGGCCTTAGCGCGCTGATTCCAGATGCGACCGACGCGTTAATCACCCCGCGCGCTTCGCTCGACGTTGATATCGACCTGCTCGAGCCCAATCACTACCAGCCGCGCGGCCACATGGACGACGAGCGCCTCGAAGACCTGGCACGATCGATCCGCACCAACGGCGTGATTCAGCCCATTATCGTCCGCAAACTCGCCACCACCGGCACCGCGCGCGATCGCTACCAGATCATCGCCGGCGAACGGCGCTGGCGCGCCGCGCAACGCGCTCAACTGACCAAAGTGCCGGTCGTCGTCAAGGAGGTCGCCAGCGGAGACAAGAAGCGGCTGCTCGAGATGGCGCTGATTGAAAACATCCAGCGCGAAGACCTGAACCCCATGGAAGCCGCGGCCGGCTACCAGCGGCTGATCGACGAGTTTCACCTGAAGCAGGACGAGATCGCCGTGCAGGTGGGCAAGGACCGCGCGACGGTGGCGAATTACCTGCGCCTGTTGAAGCTTCCCGACGAAGTGCGCGCCAACGTTTCGTCGGGCGTGCTCTCGATGGGCCACGCTCGCGCCATCGTCGCCCTGCCCACCGACGGCGATCAACGTCGCCTTGCCCGAGACGTGGTCTCGCGCGGATTGTCAGTGCGCGAAACCGAAGCGCTGGTCAAAGGCGAGATTGCACGTCAGGGCCCCGAGGCCGGGAAGAAGCCGGCGGCGAAAAAAGACGTGCACGTCCGCGCCGCGGAAGAGCAGTTGCGCCTGTCGCTCGGCACACCAGTCGAGATCAAGCGCCGCGGGAAGGGCGGCACGATCGCCATCAGCTTCACCAACGAGGCCGAGCTACAGCGAATCTACGACTTCCTGACAGAAAAGAAGTAACACGAAGATTGCGAAGGCCACGAAGCTAAACCCTTTTTTTGAAAAGGCAATCTTCGTGTTCTTTGTGACCTTCGTGTTAGGTTTCATTAATGACTGAACAACAAAGGCGCCGGCTGACCGAGATGGTCAGCGGCGCGGGTTGAGCGAGCAAACTCGCTGCTGGCGAGCTCGCTCAGGTCCTGAGCGGCATACCAATTCAAACCGACCCACGCATCCTGGTTGACTACAGGACGGCGGACGATGCCGGTGTGTACGCGTGGGAGAGTGGTCCGGCGCTGGTGCAGACCGTGGATTTCTTCACGCCGATCGTCGACGACCCGTATCTCTATGGACAGATTGCCGCCGCCAATTCCTTGAGCGATGTCTATGCGATGGGCGGTCGACCGCTGACGGCGCTGGCGATCGCCGCGTTTCCGGACGAAGGCCTGCTGACCGAAGACATCGCCCAGATCTTCCGCGGTGGGTTCGACAAGCTGCGTGAAGCGGGTGTGGCGCTGCTTGGCGGACACACCGTGAGGGACGCCGAGATCAAGTTCGGCTATTCGGTGACCGGCGCGGTCGGTCCCAAACGCATTCTCACCAACGCCGGCGCCAGGGTCGGCGATCGCCTGATCCTGACCAAACCGCTCGGCACCGGCATTGTCGGAACCGCGATCAAGTTCGGCCGCGCGCCAGCCGGCGTCGTGGAACACGCGGTCGCGTCCATGCTCACGCTGAACAAGGCCGCCGCCGAAGCCATCGCCGGTCTCGACGGCATCCACGCGTGCACCGACATCACCGGATTCGGATTGGCAGGTCACGCTTCGGAGATGGCCGCAGCAAGCCACGTGACCCTGGTGATTGACGCCGCAGCGCTGCCGCTCATTCCGGGTGTCATCGAGATGGTGGCGGCCAACAAGTCCGGCGGGATGGGGACCAACCGGCAGCACTTCGCCACGGGGGTCGAATTCGGCGCCCTAGTGGCGGCTGAACTTCAAAACCTGGTTTTCGACCCCCAGACTTCGGGCGGTTTGTTCCTGTCGGTGGACCCCGCCCATGCCGGGCAAGCCCTGGCTGCCCTGACGAAGGCCGGAGTTCCTGCTGTCTTTGTTGGCACGGTCGAACCCGGAGGCGCCAAACGCCTGACAGTTATTTAATTCTGTCGTTCGCCCAAAACAGGAGCTTTGTTCCGGGGTCCGGGGTCCGGGAACCGGCTCAAAATGCGGTGTCCGGATCCCGGGCACCGGACCCCGGATCCCGGCCCGCCGTGATACATTTAGCTGTTTGTTAACACCAGACATCACCACCCTTTGGGTCGTCGCATTCCTGCTTCTGTGCACCTACCTGCTCAACAGCCTGGTGTTCAAGCCCATCCTGCAGGTCATCGATCAACGCACGAACGCCGTTCGCGGTGCGCGCGAGTTGGCCGATTCTGCCTCGCAGAAGGCGACCGCCGCGGCCGCCGAGTACGAGCAGAAATTCAACGCCGCGCGGACCGAGGTGTACGGCCAGATGGACGAGATGCGAAAGGTTGCGCTCGACAAGCGCGCCACGCTGATCGCCGCCACGCGCGCTACAGCTGAACAGGAACTGAAAACCGCCACCGTCCGTGTGCAACAGGAATCACAGACCGCGCGCGAATCGCTTGAACGTGATGCCAACAATTTGGCCGGCGCCATCGTCACCCGCGTGCTCGGCCGAGCCTCCTAGTCACCGGGCAGGAACAGCAGTGCTGACCACAGTCCTCGCCGCTTGTGAATTAAAGCGCAAAGTGCTCCTGGCCCTGGCGTTCGGCGCCTTCCTGGTCGTGGCGTCGCCCGCCCGGGCGCAGAGTCACGCACCTGCCGCCGCCGACGCACACGGCGGCAGCATCACCGACATGATTCTGGCCATGGGCTGGCCCGTGGCCAACTTCATCATCTTCGTTGGCGTCATCTACTACTTCGGCAACGGCCCGCTGAAGGACTATCTCGCCAGCCGCAGCGCCACCATCCGCAAGGATCTGGTCGAAGCCGCCGCGCTCAAGGCCACGGCCACGGCGCAGCTGGCGACCATCGAACAGAAACTCCAGGCGCTCCCCGGTGAGTTGAGCACGCTGCGCACCCGCGGCGCCGCTGAGATTGCGGCCGAAGAGAAACGCATTGCCGCCGCCGCCGATGCCGACCGAGAACGCCTGCTCGATCAGACGCGCCGCGAGATCGATCTGCAGGTGCGGCTCGCCAAGAAGGATCTCGTTGAGCACGCCGCCGATTTATCGGTGCAGCTGGCCACCGAGCGGATCAAGAAAGAAACGACGCCGGCCGATCAAGCCCATCTCGTCGACAACTACTTGAAGCAGGTAAAAACGGGCCAAGCCCCAAGCCCCAAGGCCCAAACCTAATGTCCCTGAGAACATCGGCCAATCGTTACGCCAAAGCCCTGTTCGACGTCGCCGTCGAAGAGAAAAATGATCTGGCGCAAATCGATCGCGACCTGCACGCCGTCGTCGACATGCTGAGCGCCAGCCCCGACCTGACGCCGGCCGCCGGCCGCACCGGCGTGACCGAAGCGATGCGCCGGTCGCTGATGGAAGCGGTGGCCGACAAAATGGGCGTCGCCACGCCAGTGAAGAAGCTGATGGTCCTGCTGGCCGAGAGCCGCAAGCTCGACCTCATTCCCGACCTGTCGACGGCCTATCGCGAACGCCTGCTCGCGCACCAGAACATCGTCCGCGCCGAAGTGACGAGCGCGACGGCGTTGACGCCGGAACAGACGCAGGCACTGGCGGCGAGTCTCGGTAGGGTCACCGGCAAGCAAGTGGATCTGTCGGTCAGCGTCGACACCGCCCTGCTTGGTGGCGTCGTCGCGAGGATCGGCAGCACGGTATACGACGGTAGTGTGAGAACACAGCTGTCTCGCATGAGGGCACAGCTGCTCGACCGACAGTAAGAATTCGGACTCCGGACCCCGGACCCCGACAAGAAGCTTATGAGCATAAAAGCCGACGAGATTTCCAAAATCATCCGCGAGCAGATTGGCAGCTTTGCCGTTGCGGTGGATGTCGCCGAGACCGGCACCGTCGTGTCAGTGGGCGACGGCATCGCGCGCATTCACGGCTGCCAGCGCGCGATGGCGGGCGAAATGCTTGAATTCCCGCACGGGGTGTTCGGCATCGCGCTCAACCTCGAAGAAGACAGTGTCGGCACGGTGCTGCTGGGCGACTTCACCGCGATCAAGGAAGGCGACCAGGTCAAGCGCACCGGCCGCATCATCTCGGTTCCGGTCGGCGAAGAAATGCTCGGCCGCGTGGTCAATGCGCTCGGCCAGCCGATCGACGGTAAGGGTCCGATTCTCACTAAAAAGCTGTCGCCGATCGAGCGCATTGCGCCTGGCGTCGTCGATCGCCAACCGGTGCGCGAGCCGATGCAGACCGGCCTCAAGTCGATCGACGGCATGGTGCCGATTGGCCGCGGCCAG
>SXGR01338279.1_pt1 | contig 16926 bp, 16 predicted proteins | sample 3174711 | NCBI WGS metagenome assembly SXGR01 (sample SAMN11356860, study PRJNA531348) | freshwater metagenome | isolation source: freshwater sample F1-60 | place: China: Fuxian Lake, Yuxi | collected 2017-12-25
ATGTTGGTGTAGTTGATGTTACGGTTGACTGCATAGCTCACCGTGCCGCCATTCACTTGTGCTCGCATCGAATCAGCGAGTCGCACTACAGCCGAGAAGTCATCACCACGTGCCGCAAAGAGACGCACGACGTCGGCTTCTTCAAGCAGCTCGCCATTCGATGCACGATCCAGAATGGCTTGCAGGTCACCCGATACGTGACGTGGCTTGTGAATAACGGCGTCGAAAATGTCCTTCGGTGGCTCGATGGGATCACCCGGACACCATGCATCGATGCGTGGGAAGCCTTCGGCATCAATCTGATTGAGAATGGCTTCGTGCAGATCAGGATGCACCCAACGATCCAGATCACTCGCGTAGGCGGGATAAATCGTTAGCCGTTCGGTGAGGAATTTTCCAGCACTTGCGGTCTCCCGAGCGAGATCGTCGAGGTGGGGCCAAGGTGCTTCCGGGTTCACGAAATCGGGAGTAAGCGGTGAAACTCCGCCCCAATCGTTAATGCCGGCATGCACAATTTGTGGCAATACACCGGGGCTCAAATTCGGTGGTGCCTGGATGCTCATCGTTGCGCCGAAGAGGATGCGTGCAACGGCGATGGTCCAGAGCAGTTCGTTGAGATCAGGCTCCGGCGCGTTGACCATCTTGGTATCAGGCTTGGCGCGGAAGTTCTGGACGATGATTTCCTGGATGTGCCCGAATTCTTGATGAATCGCGCGGATTGCAAGTAGCGACTCAATACGCTCCAGGCGTGTCTCACCGATGCCGATCAGGATGCCGGTGGTGAAAGGCACTTGGGCAATACCCGCCTGACGCAAGGTCTCCAGGCGAACGGCTGGAATTTTGTCTGGCGAGCCGTAGTGGGGCATACCCTTTTTGGTGAGCCGGTCCGACGCTGACTCGAGCATGATGCCCATAGAGGGCGACACGCTCTTGAGCTTGGTAAGTTCTTCAGCAGTCAGGTTGCCCGGGTTCAGGTGTGGCAAAAGTCCCGATTGTCCGTAGACGGCCTTCGCGGCGGCGAAGAGGTAGTCGACGGTCGATTCGTAGCCCATCTCTGCAAGCGCTTCGCGAGCCGCTTTGTAGCGCAGCTCGGGTTTTTCGCCGAGGGTGAAGAGGGCTTCTTTACAACCAAGCTTCGCGCCATCGGAGGCAACTTTCACGACCTCGTCGATGGTCATGTACGGCGCCTGCACCTTGCGCGGCACCTGAGCAAAGGTGCAGTAGTGACAGACATCGCGGCAAAGATGAGTCAACGGCAGGAAGACTTTCCGGGAATAGGTGACCACGTTCCGGAAACCCCGGTCGCGCAGGGTTGCCGCCACATCCGCGAGGGCACGAGTGTCTTCGATACCGGCGAGCGCGCGGGCTTCGTCATCGGACGGCAGAACGCCTGCCAGGGACGTCTCAAGAATGGACTGCTCAAGCAGGTGTTCAACCGATTCCTGTCCCCCTTTGTTTTCCAGAGACATTTTGCTTCAGTCACTCGTTTTGGGGACGGCCATTATGGTGATCAGCCAACCGGGCGGCTATACCTGATTTGTCCAAGTAAATGCTCGTCTGTGTCTGCCGATTGCTGGCGAGCAGGGTGATCAGGTCAGACGGGGTGTCAATATCCAGAGTGAAACCAGGCAATGGACAGATTCGGGGGTTCAAACCACGCTCTGCGGCGGACTGGAGGTGAGGTTTGAAGCTTTTGCCGTCAAACAGCAGTGGAATAGCGTCACCGGGAGTCAGGATCAGGCCGTTGGTACCGAGATTTTCGTCATCGGGCATGATCGTCACCCGCTCGTGGCCGGCTATGGCGACATCGACTTCATCGGCTTTGAGCAAGGGGATATCCGCCGGAACGATGAATACCCCATCGGCATCGAGGTAGTCGCGAAGGTAGATCGCCCCTTGCCGCAAGGCACCGGCCAGATCCGCGTCGGGTTTTTCGGCAAATCGTTCCGTGCCAAAGGCCTGGGCCAAAACGTCGGCCTCGGGTGTACGCGACACGATCAACGTGCCGGCGAGGTGGGAGGAGCGGGCCAGCGAAGTCAGCACGTCCCGCGCCATCGCCAGCATCAGAAGACGCCGTTCATCCGCGGAGAGCACGCTGGCAAGGCGCTGCTTGGCACTTTCCAGTCCTTTGAGCGGCACGATCGCCCAAATGCAAGGAAGATCGGCGGGAGCGTTGACGGGCAAGCGGGAATCCAAAGGCACCTCAGTGACCGGGGCGATGAGGATCGAGGTTAACGCGCCGTGAGCTGATCGAGGAAGTGAATGCTGGTGCGGGCGAGATCGATACGGTCTTGCAGGGATTGCATGACGGTCTGCGTCACCACGGTTTGCACCGGCAACGTGTTGTGGAGCGCGGCATCCTGGTTGTCGAGCACAAAGCCATCCAGCAGATCGCCATAGTGTGCCGCCACTTGAGCAGCGGTGGCCGGCACTTTCAATTCTTCCATCATCTTGGCCGTTGGACCTTTGATGGCGATACCACCGACGATGGGTGAAACCGCTACAACCGGCAAACGATCGAGCGCTTGTCGCATCCCCGGAACCGCGAGCACGGTGTCGACAGACACAAAGGGATTGGATGGGCAGATCAAAACGCCCGTACACGTCTTCAGCCACCCGGTCAGCGCCAGCGGCAAGGTCGCTTTTTCGACGCCCTCAAAGTGAAAGCCTGTTACGCGTGGCGCACAGCGATCACGCACGAAGTAGTGTTGAAAGGCGAGTGGGCCAGACTCCGCGTGGACAATCGTGCGTACGGGTTGATCACACATCGGCACTATGGTGTGCTGGATACCGAGATACTGAGTAATTTCCCTGGTGGCGTCGGACAGCGTCGCGCCTTGTTTTAGTCGCTGGGTGCGATGCAGATGCAGCGCGAGGTCGCGATCTCCGAGGCGAAACCAGTTTTCGCCACCGAGTTCACCTAAGGTGTCGAGACAGCTCCACGTTTCTCCGCGACGACCCCAGCCGAGTTCGGTGTTGTTGAGATCGGCAAGGGTGTAGGTGAGGGTGTCGATATCTGGGCAGATGGTAAGTCCGAGATGTTCAAAATCGTCACCGGTATTGACGACGAAGAGCACTTCCTCGGGAGACAAAATCTTCGCGAGTCCGAGGGCGAGCTTTGCGCCGCCTACACCACCTGTAATCGCGAGGTATTTCCCCACTATGCTGCTCGGGCGTTCACTTAAAAAGGTCTTCTTCTAATGGTCGATTGATCAGCTGAGCGGTGTCGTTGGTGTCATCCGGTGGCAAGCCTCGCACCAGTGCTGCTGGAATACGTTCAGTGGTTTCACCCATCAACAAAGTGGCCATAGTCGCTATCGCATCCGCGCGATTGATGAGCGTCACCTTCAGTTCACGACCAAAGATGTCGTGGCCGCCTCGATGGTCTTGCAAGACACGCACGCCCGCAGAGCCGATGGCCGAACCGATGGTACCGAGACGCCAGGGCCGGTTGTGAGAGTCGGTAATGATCACGCCACACGTCTTGCCCGTAGCGGCTCTAACGGCGGTGCGAAGGCGCATAGCTGATGCATCGGGGTCGACGGGAAGAAGCAGCGCGGATTCACCAGCACTGTGATCAACGTTTGATTGATCGATGCCCGCATTGGCACCCACAAACCCGAGTTTGTGACGCACGATCAACGCACCCGGACGTGTGCGCAGGATCACCGTGCTCTCATCGAGCACCAGTTGCACCATGCGTGGGTCTTTGTCCGTGATCTTGCCGAGTTCGACCGCGCGTTCGCTTGCCGTCACAGAATCTAGTCGAATTTGCCGTCCTTCCGCTTTGGAGACGATTTTTTGCGCGAGGCAAAGGATGTCGCCGTCCACGAGCTCAAGGCCAGATTGTTTGATGGTGGACAGCAAGAATGCAGCGAGGTCATCCCCCGCTTGCACCATAGGCAGCCCTTCCAGCGGAATGACGTGCATCGGCATGTCAGTGATCAGGCTGGCCGATGATCTTGATACCTGCGTGGGAAATTTCACCGCCGCGATTGATCTGGATCAGGATCGAGGTCAGGGCTTCGGCGGCTGTTGAATTCTCGATAGGGCCGGCGTGCCAGCCTTTCATTCCTGCTTCACTAACAAGTTGCACCACGCGTTCTCGCGCTTCTTTCTTGTTGCCGCAGACGAGAACGTCACACTCGATCACCACATCGTGTTGCAGAAGGTGTGCAGCAATGTTCTGAAAGGCGGTGACCACTGAAACTTCGTCGCCGAGGAACAGTTGAGCGCGTTTGCCGGCGCTGCCCTCCGGGGGCATTTGTACGGTGCCGACTTTTGGTGGGACAAGTGGCACGGTGACGTCGATGAGAATTTTGCCCTTGAGATTTACCTTGACCGATTCGAGGGTCGAAATCTGATGCGCCGCAGGAACCGTCAACACAACGATGTCACCCGCTGCGGACGCGGCGATGTTCTCCATCGCATCGGCGTTGGTTGTTGGGCTGACTTTCTTCAGTTCAGCGACAGCAGCCTGCGCTTTGTCGAGGGTGCGTGAACCGATCACGATCTTGTAACCGGCCTTGGCCCAGCGAATGGCGAGGCCAGTGCCGAGGTCGCCGGTACCGCCGAGGATGGCGATGGTCTCTTTGGACATAGATTCCCCCGATGTTCTGACTGAAGATTCGAAAAGGCCGGGATTATGCCCGAAAGAACTGGGGGATTGGTTGGAGTTGTACCGTCAGGTCAAGGCTTCCAAACCTGAGGTGGCTTCCCTTGTGCCATCGCCGCGAGTGACCAGACTTCCAGACGCCACGGCGTTAAACGCAGTGCACCAAAACTCTCATCAGTATGCGACTTCCAAAACGCTGACGGGTCGTAGCCGACGGGCTCCGGGGTGGTCTTCAGAAAATTCCACAACCACGCACGGGTGTCGATATCGTCCTGCCATTCAGCCTTGCAGTCGATGATGGTCTGTTCGTGTTTCGGGTCTCAATAGGTGAGTGAGACATAGGGCGTATTGGCTATGTGTTTTGCCTTGTGGCTTTGACGACCAGTGGCAATCCAACCCGTGGATCCATCCCAGACGGGATGAAGAATTCTGGCGCGTGGACGGCCTGCGGTGTCTACCGTTGCGACCGTGCACCACACGATACGGGTGGTGATCTCTTTGAATTTGGCTTCTAGGTCGGAGAACTGCGTGGGCATGACCTTCCTGACGGTCCCTCTGTGGGCGTTGATTGTCAACTGATAGGCGGTTTCGGTCGAGACTGTGGTGCAATGGCGACAGTTTTTTGACGATCCGAGGCTCGGGATCGGATCAAGTTGTCGCGTGGTTATACTCCAGCACGTCTCAGGCGAAGTTTGGAAAAGGGGAAGGGTATGGTCACGTCGCGTAGCGTCATCGTAACCGGCGCGGGCTCCGGTATTGGTCGGGCGACCGCGCTGCGGTTTGAGCGCGAAGGTTTCACCGTGATCGCCAGTGGTCGACGAATCGACGCACTGGAAGCGACAGCGGGTATGGCGCGAACAGGTGCGGGGCAGATCATTCCTGTGGCCGGTGATGTCGGTCATGAATCAACTGCAAAGAAACTGGTGGCTGAGGCAACGTCTCGGGGTGACTTCGGTTGGCTCGTGAACAACGCCGGTGTTGGCTGGAATTACGGGGTTACAAATCCTGGATCGATGGCTGCAACACGAGACACCACGGCGGAGCAGTGGCGCGAGGTCATGCGCATCAACCTCGACTCGGTCTTTCTGCTTTGCCATGCAGCGTTGCCACATCTTTGTGAGCGTGGTGGTGGCGGCATCGTCAATGTGTCGAGTGGTGGTGGTCTTAAAGGCATGGACGATGCGCATGCTTATGCGACAGCAAAGGCAGGCATCATCAATCTGACACGCTCCATGGCCAAAGCCTATGGGCGGTTTAACGTGCGTTCGAATGTTATCGCACCGGGGTTTGTCGATACCGACATGGTGTCGTCGGTGCTGGATTCTGAGATGAATCCCTTTGCCAACGAAGCAACCCGGTACATGGTGTCACCCATGGGGCGACCTGGCACGCCAGATGAAGTCGCGGATTCGATTTATTTCCTGGCTGTGCAGGCGACGTACTGCAACGGCGCCATTCTTTCGATTGACGGAGGATCCGTCGCATGAGCTGGCAACACATTCGACCTGCAACACTCGCGTGGCAAATTACCTCGCAAGCTGTCTCGACAAAACTGCTCACCCAAACACCGTTCCCCGTGAAGCAGATACGTCTGGCTGCAGGTGCCGAAGGGGTGATTCGTGGGCTGGTGCTGGTTCAAGAAGGGAGTGCCCGGCTGCCTAACCGAAATACACTGGGGCGTGGTGATCTTCTTTGGAGAAAGCAGGATCAGCTGATCCGTTCCGGTTCTGAAGGAATCCTATGGTCTGTACTTGAATTGCCGCCAGCGCTTGAACCTTCAGAGGCCACCCTCACCATTGGCGTTGCAGACAAGCCTTGGCAGGCGTTCGAAGATCCAGTGGGTCGGCCCACGCAGCCGGTGCAGGTGTTGCTCGAAGGTAAGCTGTCCGCGCTGCGAACCCGTTTCGCACCGACCTATGAAGCCGGTGAACACTGGCACGATTTCGATACCTTGTACTTCATTATGGATGGCGACATGCAGTTTGGCTTTGAAGGCCAGTACTACACCGGCGACGTTCGCCAAGTGCAGGGTGGGTTCAGCTATGGACCGGAGAAACCCGGACCACAAGGTGTTGAGTTTGTGCTCTTCAGTTGTGGTGGACCGGTGAACCTGCACTGGAGTGATCTGGACATACCGCCCCGAGGTAGCCTCAAACCTTGAGGTAGCGGATCAATTCCCAGCCCGCGATGCAGCGATGTATACGCGGGCGCGTTTGGCCTTGTTGATGCAACTCGGGAATCGATCAATCACTTGTTGACCATTGGCGGCTGCGAGACGGCTCGCGGCCTTGGCGTAACTCACGGTGCCCGAAAACCCTTCCGCTTTGGCGATATCAAGCTCTTTCCAACCCTGATCGATCAGGCTGCCACACGCAGCGCGACCATCGGTTCGTCCCGCACACCCGCCCACTGTGATGAGTACCAGCAGAGGGATCCAGAGTTTCGAGAATTGCATCGTCCGCACCTCAATTGATCGACGCGAGTATGCCATCCAAAAAACTGTTGAGGCGAAACACCGATTGGTATCCCCATTCATTGTGAACACGATCACATCGACCACGCCGGGTTCACGCACGCGCAGTGATCTGTACAATTCGCCGCTTCTTTTAATCCAAGGTTCTAACTGGGGGTTGTACCGATGAGTTCCCTTTTCTCGCCGTTGAAATTTCCACGTGGTCCCGCCATGAAGAACCGCTTCATGCTGGCACCACTTACGAACAGCCAGAGCCACGCTGATGGCCGGCTCTCGGACGAAGAACATCACTGGTTGGCGATGCGCGCGCGGGGTGGATTTGGTTCAACGATGACGTGTGCGGCGCATGTGCAAGCAGTCGGTCAGGGATTTCCCGGACAACTCGGTGTGTTTGGTGAACAACATGTGGGTCCACTCAAACCTCTAGCCCGCACGATCAATGCCGAAAACAGTGTTTCTATCGTGCAGCTACATCACGCCGGCAATCGTTCACCCAAGTCGTTGGTGGGTACCGATCCAGTTTGTCCTTCGGACGACCCGTCGACGGGTGCCCGTGCGCTGAGTGAAGCGGAAGTACACGGACTTATCGCCGATTTCGTTGCGGCAGCAAAACGTAGCGAAGATGCCGGGTTTCACGGCGTCGAGCTGCACGGCGCGCACGGCTACATCTTGTGCCAGTTTCTAAGCCCCGAGATCAACCATCGCACCGATGCCTTTGGTGGCTCGCTCGCTAATCGCAGTCGCATTCTTTTCGACATCCTGAAGGGTATTCGGAAGGTCTGTCGGCCGGACTTTATCGTGGGCATTCGCTTGTCACCCGAACGATTCGGCATGCAGCTCGGCGAGATCCGCGAATTGTCTCAGCAGTTGATCGATACCGGTGACATCGATTTCCTCGATCTGTCGCTCTGGGATACGTTCAAGTTGCCAGAAGAAGCGGACTACAAAGTCAAGCCATTGATCAGCTGGTTTGATCAGCTCAATCGTAAAGGTGTACCGGTTGGTGTTGCCGGTAAGATCCATGATCCTGCGGACGCAGAGCGTGCGCTCGAAATGGGTGCTGACTTTGTGCTGCTTGGGCGTGTCGCCATCCTGCACCATGACTACCCGACCAAACTTGCGGCGGATCCGGGGTTCATTCCCGTGCGGCCACCTGTTACTCGAGGTTATCTTGCTGGAGAGGGACTGAGTCCACCCTTTGTTGGGTATATGTCGGGCTGGAAAGGCTTTGTTTCGGATTGAAGGGAGGGGTTTAGGGGAGACTGAGGAGTAATGGATTGGCCCCGCGTACCAGAGTGTCCCAGGTGTGTTTGAACAACGGCGGAATCTGGTCCGCTGGCACGGGCCTGCTGAAGTAATAGCCTTGCAGCGCATCGCAGCCCATGGTGACGAGTTCGAGCACTTGTTCTCGGGATTCGACGCCTTCTGCCGTTACTCGCAGACCAAGACTCTTCGACATGGCGAGAATCGCCCGCAGAATCGCTGCACTCTCTGCATCCACCAGTAGACCACTCACAAAGCAGCGATCGACCTTGATGTGGCTAATCGGCATCCGCGTGAGATAAGCCAGTGACGAGTAGCCCGTACCGAAGTCATCAAGCGCAATCACGATGCCCTGTTCACGCAGCGTGTTGAGGGATTGGCGCACTTGGTCGGAGTTCTCCATCAGCGCGCCTTCGGTGACTTCCACCTCGAGGCGTGGTGGGGCAAGCCGGGTCTCCTGCAGTACCCGCAGAATTCGCTCAGCGAACATCGGTGATGAAATCTGTAAGGGTGAAAGGTTCACCGCGACCGTTAGTGGATTTCCGGAAGCCGCCCAGGATTGTGCGTCCATGGCAGCTTTTCGCAGCACCCACTCACCGATCTGCTCGATCAATCCGGTTTCTTCGGCGAGTGGAATGAAATCGAGCGGTGCGACCATGCCGAGCGTCGGGTGACGCCAACGGATCAACGCTTCAACCGACTTCATGCGGCCACTCAAAACGTCGATTTGTGGCTGATACGCGAGGAAGAATTCGTCACGGTCTAGGGCGGCGCGCATCGCCGACTCAAGTTCCATCCGCCTTACGATTTCCTGGGTCAGCGACGCGCTATAAACCTGGGTGTTGTCACGCCCCGATCGTTTGGCATGATACATGGCGGTATCCACATGTTTCAGAAGCGTCGCTGCATCCATCCCATCATCGGGATAGATCGCGATTCCAACGCTCGACGTCAGCGTGATGTCGCGCCCCTCTACCGAGAACGGTTGGCGCATCGCGTCACCGATTCGATTGGCCACCATCACAGCTTCCAGCGGCGAACGAATGTTACAAAGTAGCGCGGTAAACTCATCACCGCCTAAACGTGCGATCTGTGCTCCCGGAGACTCCTCGGATTCCCCTTCAGCGTACTGTCTGGACAGCATGTCGCTCGGCCGGAGACAGTTTCGAAGTCGTTCTGCTGTCCACTTCAGCAATAAGTCGCCGCATGCATGGCCGAGGGTGTCGTTGACGTTCTTGAAGCCGTCGAGGTCCATAAAGAGCACTGCCAGTTGCGCGCCATTGGGTGCAGCCCGGGTTATCTCGCGATCCACTCGCTCCAAGAACGACTGGCGATTCGGCAGACCTGTCAAATGGTCGTTGTAGGCCAGATGGGCGATACGCGCTTCAATAACTCTACGTTCGGTGATGTCCCTCGCCATCATGATCACCGTATTGGCAGCATCCGCACCACCAATGGTCTTTCGCGAAATGGACAATTCAAACCAGACTTCGCGACCACCCAGTTCTGTGCCAAATCGAGCACCGGATGAATAACCATTCTCGAACGCATCGTGAATCGCCTTCATGCAGCTTTGGGCAGAATCGGGTGCGAGAATCTCCGCGACGTTTCGCCCTTGAAAATGTAGAGCGTTAAATCCGATTTGCAGGTTCGCGGGGATACGGCAGTCGATACAGCGTCCCTGCTGGTCAATCTCGAACAACAAATCGGGAATGGCATCAAGGATAGCGGCGTTGCGGGCTTGTTCCTCGCGCAGGTTGCGCATGGCTTCGTAGCCTCGAAAGAGGTAACGAACGCGGTGACCCACCAGGGCCCAATTCACCGGTTTGGCAATGAAATCTGTCGCACCATGTTGGTAGGCCTGTTCTACAGACTCGAGGTCGTCCATGCCGGTGACCATTACAATCGGCAGCAGAGGACCAGCTTCGTGACGCATGAGCGCACAGACTTCGTGACCATCCATACCGGGCATGTCGACATCCAGCATCACGAGATCAACGGTCGATTCTCGAAACGCCTGCATCGCCGCTGCACCGCTATTTGCGATCCTCACGAGATATCCAGCTTTGCGTAGCGCTGCTTGCATAATCAGGCATGCATCGGAATCGTCATCGACGACGAGGATGGTGAAGTTCTGAGGATTCACACCGATTCCCCGAAAAGGTGATGGAGCGCCTTCGTCACTTGCACCTTGTGTGTGTATGCTTGTGACAAGAGCGCCGGGGCATCAGCCAGGCGATTCTGCCGACCACACTTCTCTAATTCTCTGAGTGTGGAGGCAAACATCTCAGCACCGAGGTTTGCAGCGCTCGATTTCCACCCGTGAGCCACCTGGCGCAGAGCGTCGGCGTCACCGCCAGCGACGGCAGTCTCGAGCTTGTTCATCTGCGCATCCGCGGAAGAGAGGAATGACGTCACGATACGTCGCAGCAGCGCGTCGCCCCCAGATTCATCGAGATCCCGCAACGTTTGGAGGGCCTTCGGATTGATCACTGAGTCGTCGACATCGAGATAACGGGCTGGCAACGGATCTAGAGGAGTGTGACCGTGAGTTGTTGGTGTGAGCCACGTCGCGAGAACCGACTGCAGCTGCGGCAAGGTATACGGCTTGGCAAGGAAGTGATTCATACCTGCATCGAGACATGACTTTTCGTCTCCCTGCATGGCATTGGCAGTGAGTGCGATGATCGGAACACCGGCTTTAGTAGCATCGCTCAAGCAACGGATGATCGCCGTGGCTTCGAATCCATCCATGACCGGCATCTGGCAGTCCATCAGCACGACGTCGTAGTGTGCGGTTTGAATCGCTGCGACGGCCTCTTCGCCGTTGGTCGCGAGCTTCCAGGTCAAGCCCAGCTTTTGCAGCATGGCCTCGGCCAGTGCTTGATTGATGTCGTTGTCTTCAACGAGCAGAACGTGACCTGTCAACGCACCCTCAAGCGCTTGAGGGCGCGGCGTAGTGGCCGTGCATTCGGTTGCGTGAGTTTCGGAAAGCAGGGTTCGCAGTGCTTGCCGCAGATCAGTGCGACGCAAGAGTTTGTTGAGATAACGACGGATGTTGGCTTGCCTGCGCAGGTCGGGATCCGCGATGAGGTAGGTTGAGCTCAACATGATCAGTGGTGTATTCGCCAAGACCCGATCGGATTGGATCGCTGCGGCGAGCGTCATGCCGTCCATGATCGGCATATGTAGATCGAGAATAGCCAGTTCGAAAGGTTGTTGTGCTTGCGCTGCGTTATTCAAACCGACGAGCGCTTCGACGCCACTTGCCACGCAGTCGACCTGCATGCCCCAACTCGTGAGCTGGTGATAGAGGATTTCACGATTCGTGGTGTTGTCATCGACAACAAGCACACGAACACCGTGCATAACCTTGTCGTCGCTCGAGTCAGTGAGAAGGACCGATACTTCAGCGTAAGGCAAGTGCAGGTCGATGGTAAAGGTCGATCCCTTTCCGGCCGTGCTCTCAACGGTGATGGTTCCGTCCATCAACGACAGCAGCGGTTGTGAAATGGCAAGCCCGAGTCCTGTTCCGCCGTATCCACGGGTAGTGGATCCGTCCGCTTGGGAGAAGTGCTCGAAGATGCGCGCCACAGCATCTTTAGAGATGCCGACACCTGTGTCGGTGACAGCGATGGAGAGGTGCAAGGAGCGATTCGAGCTTTCGTTCTGTATGACTCGTTCGATGACTTCACCAGCGTCAGTGAATTTAACCGCGTTGCTGATGAGGTTCGCGATCACCTGTCGCAGCCGGAAAGGATCTCCTCGAACTCGGAGCGGAGCGTTGCAGGGGATGAATTGGGTGGCGAGTTCGAGACCACGTTGCTCTGCGGGCTGGACAAACATGGCCACCGCGTCCTCGACCACGTCAACAACACTGAAGTCGATGTCAACAAGTTCCAGGTGGCCGGATTCGCTTTTCGGAAAATCGAGAATGTCGTTGATGACACAGAGCAAATGTTGTCCTGACGCGTGTACCGCTTCGGTCCATTGACGTTGTTGGGCGGGCAGCTCGCTCTGCAAGAGCAGCTCAGTCATGCCCAAAACGCCATTCATCGGCGTGCGAATTTCATGACTCATCGTGGCTAGAAACTGGCTCTTGGCGTCACTCGCAGCTTCTACTTTGGCCCGTGCATCTTCGGTTTCGGCGAACGCCAATGAGAGACGCAGCTCCGTTTCGAGTAGTGACTGAGTGGAAATTCCGGAAGCCCGGCCCACCACCATCAGAATGGCCGTTCCTGCAGCGACGATCAGCGCAGCGAGCAACCCGATTTCATCCCCGGTGCCGTACAGCGCCAAGACGGTCGGTCCGAGGGCTGCGATTTGAAATTCGTACATGGCAGGTAGATGCATCGTCAGCGTCACCATCGATACTACTGTTACGGCGATCACCGTGAGGGACAACAACATCGCTTCGGTTTCACCAGGACCCGGCATCAAGGTCACGACGCCAAAACTCCAGCTCGCGCCAGCAAGGACCGCGGCGATGAGGAAGAGGTGTCGCCACATCGGCCTTGTTTGCGCTTCGGCAGATGCCCGGGTAAATGTGGACCACATCACATAACGTGCGCCGGCAACACTGACGAGGACGATCAGCCAGTTCCACATGAGTGACTCAGGGAAGTAAGGCCACAACAAGCCGACGAACAGGCCAATCACGACCAGCGTCATCACGACGCTGAAGCGCAGTCGCGCAAAAGCCATCCGAATCAGCGTCGCGTCGATTTCGGACTTGATGCGCAGCTCGCTCGAGGAAGCATCACGCGATTGCGGGTGATTGCCTGCAACGCGATTGCTCGTCGTTGGTCTTGAGCGCTCCATGCTCCTCGCTTCTGGGTGCAGTGGTCTCGCCCGGAAAGGGATGAGACTTCAACGACGAATTATTCGCGAAAATGAATCCGCCGAACGCGTCTGTCCGCACCCTTTGATCGTGCGGTAGGTCCGGTTTGTTGGCGGCTTTACGAACCAACCAGACTATTCGGATCCAATGAGTGCCTGCAGCATTCGTTTCAAAGCGAAATGCCGATAGCTGGAGAGTGCGAGCTCTTCGACTTCGTCTTGATTCACGCCCTTTTCAGCGTTCAGTCCGATCCAACCGTTGTGACCGAGATAGGCAGGGATCGAATAACGTGGATCCATGGACAGCGCGTCCTGGCGATCAGGACCCACCCAAAACCGAGTGTCAGATTTCCGTCGTAACGCCACGCTTGAGCGAACGTTTTTTTGCCGGCTCTCCACACCGGATTGCCAAACGCCGTGGACTCTTCGGTCTCGGGCAAGGCGAGACAAAAGGCTCGAAGGTGTTTCATCACGCGTTGCACATGCGCGGGTCCGAAAGGATCCGCTTTTTCAGAAGCGACCCGATTGGCGGGTCGACGAACACTGGGAATCTCCGGCCGGAGTGCTCGAAGCTTCGCAGAGGCGCACCACTCCCAGGATTCAAGTACACGTTCAGCGATGGAACGCCAAGACAGGCCGCGATTGAGGTGAACGCCCACCCATCCGCGACCGCCGACGTAGGGCGGATTGAAGTAGTACTCAGGTTCAAGGGTCACGTGATACTGCTGAGCGCCGGGCCCTATGGACAATCACAACGCGATGTTTCCGTCACCGTGGTGATTTACGGAGAAGGTCGCGAAGGTTTTGCCGGCGACTTTGAAGTTGGGTGACCCGTGAGCGATCACCTCCGTGGTTTCCGGAAGGGCGAGGCAGACTTCGCGAACGGCGTCATAAATGGTTCGAGTGGTCACAGGGCGAACTCCTTCGATCTAATACACCCGCAAGCGTACTCCAGCGACTTCAGTCGTGGCGATGCTGTGTTGTGGGAATTCGCGTAGTCTTTCGGTACGAAAAATATCTCACTTCTCCGGAGAGATGACCTCATGCGTATTGGCCTCATGATCGGCGCGGATGGCACCCGTGCAACCCTCGATAACATCGTCACGCGTGCGCAAGCAGCAGAAGCTGCCGGCCTCGATAACGTTTGGCTCGCCAACATCTTTTCGTTCGATGCGATCTCGACCCTTAGCATCATCGGCCGTGAGACGCAGCGTATTGGTCTCGGCACCGCCGTCACGCCGACCTATCCACGCCACCCCACAGCCTTAGCTCAACAGGCGATGACCACGCAGGCGGCCAGCCGCGGCCGGTTCACGCTCGGCATTGGTCTGTCACACCAGGTCGTCATCGAAGGCATGTTGGGGCTGTCTTATGCGCAACCTGCCAAACACATGCGTGAGTACCTTAAGGTGCTGATGCCATTGATTCGTGGCGAGACCTGCAACTTTGATGGTGAGCAGTATCGCGTGCACGGACTCACCCTCGACATCGAAGGTGGTCGCAATCTTCCGGTGGTGATCGCTGCGCTAGGACCTGTGATGTTAAAGATTGCCGCAGAGCTCTGCGATGGCACGAATACCTGGATGGTGGGTCCGCGCACGATGGAGAATCACATCATCAAGTCGTTGCGTGCGGGCGGATTGCAGGCACCACGGGTGGTGGGTGGTTACCCGGTGCTGCTCACCCATAAGCCTGACGAGGCGCGTAAGGAGCTCGGGCAGATGCTCACCATCTACGGGCAGTTACCGAGTTATCGTGCGATGCTCGACAAAGAGGGGCTGAAAGGTCCTGAAGACGTTGCGATTCTTGGAGATGAAAATCTCCTGCGTGGTGAAATCAAGCGGTTGGCAGAGATCGGCGTCACCGACTTCAATGCGGCGGTGATGTCGAGCGATCCTGAAGCTTATCAACGGACCATCGAGTTTCTCGCTGGTATCGCAGGTCATTGAGGAGGTATGTGATGCGTGATCTCACCGGAAAAGTTGCCTGGGTCACCGGCGCTGGGTCAGGGATTGGTGAAGCGGCAGCGATAAGTCTTGCTGCTGCTGGCATGAAAGTGATGTTGTCGGGAAGAACTGCTGACAAATTAGCGCACGTGGCCAAAGTGACCGGTGGTGGGATTCTTCCACTCGACGTCTCTGACAAGACAGCCGTGGTGAAGACTGTCGAAAAGATCATTGCTCAGCATGGTCGGATCGACGTTCTGGTGTCGAGTGCAGGCATCAACGTCAAGAACCGCAACTGGAAGTACCTGACCATGGAAGACTGGGACCAGGTTATTCGCATTGATCTGGATGGCGCGTTTTATTGTGCGAAGGCGGTGCTGCCGCACATGATCCGACAGGAAGACGGACTCATCGTCAACATCTCATCGTGGGCCGGAAAACACGTCGGCGCTGTGACTGGTCCTGCGTATTCCGCAGCGAAGTTTGCGATGAATGCAATGAATGAGAGTCTCAATCTCGAAGCCGGTCAGTTTGGCATTCGGGCGTGTGCGATGTGTCCCGGTGAAGTGGCGACGCCGATTCTCGACAGTCGCCCGATACCACCGAGTGCAGAAGAACGGGCACGCATGGTGCAACCGCAAGATTGTGGCGAAACGATTCGTTTCCTAGCCTCACTGCCAAAACACGTGTGTATCAATGAGCTGACAATTTCGCCCACGTGGAATCGTGGTTACGTCGCCCAGGCGAAATCCATTCCCTGAGCGAGCGGGTGCTGCGTTACTTCCCGTGAATCTCGTTCTTGAGAAACTCTGCCTGTTCCTTGGGGATCGGCACGAATTCGCTGAGGCTGCAGGTGGCGCTGATCTTGTCGATGGTGTGCCACCGCGTTTCAATCGCCGTTACGGTGTCGAGATTGCAGGCCCGCGATGTCGTGAGATCGAGCTGCAATACAGCACCTTTGCGAAGACCAGGGCAGTCGTTGCGGAGGGTATTCAGCCAGAACTTGCCGCCACGACCTTCGAACAGCAGGTGTTTCTTGTCGAGCACTTCGATGCGGTTGTATTCAGAAGTCTGCAGGCAACGGTCGGGTTTGCCATAGTCGGTTGCAGACAGCGAAGAAGCGAGAATTTGATCCACCGTCGGCGGCGGCGTTTTTGCAGCACCCCCTTTGATGCCACATGCGCCGAGTAACAGCGTAGCGATCAACAAGGTCAGCCCACAACCTTTGCGCTTCATATGACCTCCTGGTGCATGTCGTGTATCCGATTGTCCTCTGCGTATCTGAACGCGCGCTAAACCGGCGCGTTTACTTCGAATTCTTGTAACGCTCGATGCCTTCAATAATCTTTTGCTTAGCGACATCGGCCCCCACCCACTTCTCAACCTTGACCCATTTGCCGGGTTCGAGATCCTTGTAATGAGCGAAGAAGTGTTCGACCTGCTGCAGGCTGATGTCGGGCAGATCGCTGAAGTTCACGATCTTTTCATAGCGCCGCGTGAGACGAGTTGACGGTACGGCCAGGATTTTTTCGTCTCCGCCGGCTTCGTCTTTCATCAATAGCACCCCGATGGGGCGACACGACATGAACGCGCCAGGAGTGATCGCCCGTGTGTTCACAACAAGCACGTCCACGGGGTCGCCGTCGTCGGAGAGGGTGTGAGGAATGAACCCGTAGTTGCCCGGATAACGCATGGCGGTATACAGGAAACGGTCAACAAAGAGTGCGCCCGACTCTTTGTGCATTTCGTACTTGATCGGCTCTCCACCCACCGGCACTTCGATGATGACG
>SXGR01316472.1_pt1 | contig 16920 bp, 16 predicted proteins | sample 3174711 | NCBI WGS metagenome assembly SXGR01 (sample SAMN11356860, study PRJNA531348) | freshwater metagenome | isolation source: freshwater sample F1-60 | place: China: Fuxian Lake, Yuxi | collected 2017-12-25
AGTCGTACCTCGGCCTCCCGCAACATCCCGATCGCCTGCTCCGGCGTGTAATCCTTCCGTGCCATTCAAAGCTCCTTTCAAAGCCTAAAATAGCCGGAACTCTAACTTTCAACCTGGATCAGCTTCTGGGGAGCAGACCACGACGACCGTTCAGACAGTTGTCCGACGGGCGTAGGCTCGACCGGAAGGGCCCTCCGCAAGTCAATCTCCGTTCTCACGACGCGAACTACAGTATCATCGCACTGCCGATGATATAATATGGCGGCATGAATGGGAATCGGCAACCTCGTACTCATCCCGCATCATCCCACCGAGCAAGGTTTTCTTGCCTCCTTAGCCAGGTGGCGCCGACGACGGTACGACGGCAGGTTCAGGGCCTCCCCTCCCTGCGAGGCAGCATGACGGCACCGAAGAAGGGTCGGGTGGGCTCGTGCCACGAAGTTCGGGATGGCATTGCGTAGGCCGCCGCAATACGGAGTTGGACAATGCGAACGACTGGTACTCTGGCGCTTCTGATCCCGGCATACAACGCTGCGGGATTTCTGCCACGGTTGCTTGCTGGCGCCGCGGGACAGACGCAAGCCTTCGACGAGATTTTGGTCTACGACGATTGCAGTACCGACGATACTGCTGCCGTGGCGACCAGCCTGGGTGCCAAGGTCGTTCGCGGCGAGGTCAATCGAGGCTGCTCCTCCGGCAAGAACACGCTGGCCAACATAACGTCGTGTGAATGGGTCCATTTCCACGATGCCGACGATGAGTTGCTGCCCCAGTTCGTCGAACGTGCCCGCGCCTGGATAGAGGAGGATGCCCACGACGTGGTCGTGTTCGGGTCTGTGGAACGCGACGAAGAAACCGGTGAATACGAAGAAGCCTGTATCCACGATGCCGAGCAACTCGCCAAAGATCCAATAGGTTACACAATTCGCAATAAGATAAATGCAATCTGCGGCCTTTATCGGCGTTCCGCGTTTCTGGCGGCTGGCGGCTTCGATTTGGACCCTGACGTGCTCTACAACGAGGACGTGGCGATGCATTGCTCGCTCGCCCGTGGCGGCCTCCGTTTCTCCGCTGACCCTTCGGTAATGATGGTCTATTGGCGCCGCGCAAACTCGATGTCGCACGCCAATCAGGCCAGGTGCTATAGTGCCCAGTATCACGTCATGCTCCAAGCGAAGGCCGCCGACACGCAATCGAAGTACAGCGCCGACATCGCCGAGCGGCTCTGGGACGTCGCCGCCGCTTCGGCGTCGGTTCTGGACTGGGAAACCGCCGATGCCAGCGGGCACCTCGCGTTTCATCTGGCCGGGACGCCGCGCTCCCAGTCTGGCCTCTTTCGCGCGCTTTGCAGACTGGGGCCATCCGCTGCCCTGCGGGTTCGGGAATGGCTCATCCGCCTTGTCAAGCCACGCCATCGCGTCGGCTATCCCGGCTGGCGGCTTCGGTAGCTCGAGATGTCAGGTCCCCGCGTTTCGGTCCTGATTCCCTGCTTCAATGCTGAGCAGTGGATTGGCGACACAATCGAATCGGTTTATCGGCAGACGTGGGACGACGTCGAGATCGTGATCGTCAACGATGGTTCGACAGACAACAGTTTGGCTGAAATCAACCGGCAAAAATCTCCTCGCATGACAGTGTTGGACCAGGCCAACAGTGGCCAGCATGCCGCCTTCAACCGCGCCCTGTCGGAGTGCAGCGGGACGTTCATCCAGTATCTCGATGCCGACGACGCGCTCGAGCAAGACAAGATACGAAATCAGATGCTTCGCCTCGAAAGTCGTCCGGATTGTATCGCCGCCTCTGCCTGGCGTGTGATTTCGAGTTCCGCCTCCGTCGACTTCGTCAACCCTGCCCCTCTCCAGGCCGGACCTTCCGGCGAGCGCACGCCGGTGGACTGGCTGGTCGAGAACTGGTGGGAAGGCGGTGGCATGATGTATCCCGCGATGTGGCTGATCCCACGGGGTATCTTGCAACAGGTCGGTCCTTGGCGGGACGATGTGACGTTGATGAACGACACCGAGTTTTACGGCAGGGTTGTGGTGGCCGCGCGAGCCGTGCTCCTTTGTCCAGACGCTCTCAGCTACTATCGCAAGGGTCATTCGAGCCTGTCGGGTGTCAAGACCGAGCGGGCTTGGCGTTCGTATTTTCATGTTATGGAACTCAGTGTCGATCGATTGCTCGCCCTTGAATCGTCGGACCGCACCCGGCGTGCGGCCTCGTTCCTGTGGCAGCGCTTTGCGAACGTTTGCTATCCTTATCAGCGTGCGCTCGGCTCGGAGGCGCAACGCCGCGCCGAACTGCTTCATGGCGACCGACTTTGTCTGACCGCAGGGCGTGCCTACAACCTGATCTCCGCAGTCTTCGGCTGGAAAATTGCTAGGACGCTGCAGGTCCTGTCCAGGAGACCCTGATGCCCGAGCCGGACAATTCATCGACAGCCGGCGCCCCCTTTCACCCGGCCACCGCGCGGCATCGAAAGCCTGGCTGACTACGGGGGGCTGCGGCTTCATCGGCAGCCATCTGGCTGACCTGCTCGTTGCCTGCGGAGATGCCGTCCGAGTTCTGGATGACCTGTCTTCCGGCAAAATGGGGAATGCCCCGTCATCGGCCCAGTTTGTGCTCGGCGACATCGCCGTTCCTGCCACAGTCGACGCCGCGACGGACGGCGTGGACGGATGCTTCCATCTGGCGGCGACAGCGTCGGTCGTGCGTTGCAACGGGAACTGGATCGAAGCGCATCGCGTCAATATCGGCGGTCTGGTCAACGTTCTCAGCGCCGCCCGACGCCGAGCGACGCCGGTCGTCTACGCGTCGAGCGCGGCTGTCCACGGTGGCAATCCCGCGCTTCCGCTCGCAGAGAGTGCCCGGACCGATCCGCTCTCGCCGTATGCCGTGGACAAGCTCTCGTGCGAACTCCAGGCAAAAATTGCCGCTGGCCTCTTTGGAGTACCGTCGGTCGGCGACTGCCTCCGACATCTTGCTCGCCTCGGGTATGCGCCAGCGCAAATCATCGACGGTGGCGCCCATCTCGGGTAGTTCGCACTCGAGGCAAGTGCCGTGTTTCCAGCGGCTGCCCTCCATCTGGTCGATCCACAGCCTGCCTGCCGGGAAGCGCTCGAAGCATTGGCCGCCGAACGGGCTACCTATTCTACCCCTGCGCCCTCACATCCGCGCCAGGTACTGCGCCCATGACTTGTGCGGATGCTCCGAGCACCGGTGCGCTGCTCGTCCGCCCAGCCGATCAATCCATGGCAGAGACCATGAATGTCGAAGCGAGCACTCTCGACATCCTGTTCTCCGGCATCTGCAAGCCGCCCGATCGCTCGCTGCTGAAGCTGGATTTGCAAGGTCGCGAATTGCAGGCGCTGGAGGGAGCCGCCAGCCTGCTGGAATCGGTCGAGGTGGCGCTCGTCGAAGTGCCGTTCCTTGGCAAGGTCGATCTGCCCACGGCGTCCGATATCATCGCCTTCGGGAAAGTGACGTCGTATTCGTTCGACAAGGCAGCCAGCTCTCAACCGACGCGACGTGGTCCTGAGGCGCCGGCTTGCACTGCCGTGCGGCGCCTTTCGATAAAGCGCTGTCGTGTATTCCTGTCGAGAAGATCCGACCATTCCCGGCGCCTCCGCTTCTCTACAAACACCCAGGTAAACCGGGGGCGCTTCAGAAGGGTCCTGAACAGGAAGAACCAATCGACAAATCCTGCATATTTGAGTGCCGCGATGACGCGCCCGTTCATCAGCAGGCCCATCACCAGCGGATTCGTCGACCGGGTCCTGGTCGAACGCCCGAATTCGAAGGCCCTCGCTATGAAATCCGGATCGCAGAACTTCAGGAAGGACCCGGCCGCGAGCGACTGCAGGAAAAACCATTCGTAGGCCGAATCCGATCGACCAGTCCGCAGTGTGACCGTGAAGACCGCCAAAGGTTCCGGGACATACAGCAGCGGATACGGGAAAATCCTTTCCCTGAACATCTCTATTGCCGAAAAAGGCAGGTCGGCTGGCAGGACAAGCCCCTTGCTCATGGCGCTCCTGATGATCATGGCCCCGTCTGCATGGAGACTTCCAAGCACGTGGCGAACGTCACCAAATTCGACGAGGCGATCGGAGCCATCAGCGGACCCAACCAGTTCTCCAGTGTCTGTGAATCCACCGCCCTTGTTCTCGACCCGAACTTCCTGGTTGCACCATGCCGCGGCGACGTTTGGGTGCTTCCCGACCGCTTTCAGCATTTTCGACAGGAAATCGCGATGCCAGTAGTTGTCGTCCTCGAGAATGGAGAAGAACGGTTCGTCGTGCCGGGACTCGAATGGCAGGTTGAAGCTGCGCGTCCCCCCCAGGTTCGTCGGGTGATTGACGACTTCAAACCTGTCGTCGCCCAGACTGCTCACGATTTGCTGAATGGCCGCGGCATCGGCGGGCCAGTCGTTGCGAACCTCGCACACCCAATCCTTGAAGTCCTGCTCGATCAGGGATTCGAGCGCACGTCGGATCATGTGCGTGCGCCTATAGGTGAGCAAAAACACCCTTACTACCGTGGCCAACAGCCCCGCCCTTCCTGGCATGCTCCAGCGCCAGCCGCGCACCGATACTAAAACACTGCAAGCGAAACGCGGTTTTAGTGGCGGCTCATTTCGACTGTCAAATCGCCAGTACTCTGCTCGCTGCACAGCGGGCGAGCCCGCGCAGGCTACAAGGCAAGCTTTCGCCGAACACGGTTCAGCGAATGGTTCACCAGTTTGCGCAACGGAAGTTCGTTCAGGCATGCATCCAGCGAACTTGTCGCCTCATCGGGCGCACATGCTTGGGCAAGCCAGTCGTCCACCGCAGGCGCGTGGGCCCGGCGGCTGAGGGTGCGATAGGCGTCGAGCCGCGGGGGAAGCACGACATCGGGCGCCAACGCCCGCCTTATCGCTTCGGCACCGGCATGGCCTACTTCCCGCTGGCGCCGCGGACCGAGGGACCGGAGCGCGTCGATGTTGTCGGCCAGACTACGGCCGCTCGTCGGCGAAGAAACATAGCCGGTGACGCCGTTCTCGATGAGGTCGCTGGCGCCCACGCTCGACGAACAGACGACGGGCGCTCCCGCAGTCATGGCCTCGATACAGGTGAAGTTGAAGACGTCCCACACCGAGGGAACAACGACGAATCCCGCCGTCCGTTGACGCGCATGGATCTTTTCCGGCCGCTCGGCCGGCGCATGACGGATCTTGGAGCCCCAGACATCCGGCCAGGCTTGCGAAAGGTACCCCGCCGTCGAACCGCCCAGGCGATAGATGGGTACGTCGCGTCCGATCCAGTCGACGTCGGGCGCCTTCGCCCCGAGCAGCCGCAGTGCCTCGCACAGGACCTGCGGTCCTTTCCAGTGCTGCACGCGGCCGACCACAAGTCCACGCTCGGTTCGCTCCGCACCGGCGCCGGGAGCGTCGGGCGCATGCCAGACCGGACGCACGAGGCCGACCTTCCTGCCGAGTTTCTCCTCCCAGAACCGGACGTTGTTGGTGCTCAAGGTCTGCACGCCTTCGATGGCGGAAAGGCCAAGGACTTCGATCAGCTGGATGAGCGCGTCGGCCAGTTGCTCGCCGTCCAGCGGGTCATGGTGGGCGATTTGCCCGACACTGCCGTGGAGCGTCGTGACAAGGGCCGGGCCTTTCCGCAGAATCCACGGAACGAAAAGAAGACCCCAGTCCGTGGCCTCGACGACGTCCGGCGTGGGATATTTCTGGGCTTGCTCCCACATGGCCCAGGCGGCAGCCAGCGTGCGCTGCAGTTTCGGCGCGATCTGGTACCTGGCGAAGAGCGGCAAGTACTTCGCGACGATATTCGAGTCGAGAATCTCGGTTTCGATGCCGCCAACCCTGGCCATGCCCCCTCCGGGAGCGGACACGACACTGCTTCCATACAACACCCGCACGTCGTGACCCGCCTCGACCAGCGCGGGAAGCAGCGCGGCATAGTAGGTGATGATCCCACCGCCGGTCTGAGGCAGATATTCCGGCAGTACGTAGAGAATCTTCATGGAGCCTCGGGATCGGATGGGACCAAGCACGGCCGACGAACGCGTCCTGCGACAGCGCTACCTCTGGCGTCGCATAGGCGGCTCGCGATGGAAAGCGTGTGCCCACCCCGCTCCCAGCACGGCGCTGACGACATAGGCGACCGCGGGGATCTGCAGGCTGAAATCCACGGTGGAGTGAAGGAACGGCACCGCGGCGATGGCAAATGCCGCCGCCGGCCGCACCCTGTCCCGATAGGCTCGTCTGAACGCGCCGCGCAGGCACACCGCCCAGGGCAGCAGCGCGAGCGCAAGCGCCGGAACGGCGCCCAAAACACCAAGCTCGACGATCGTCTCGAGCGGAGTCGAATGGGCGAGATTGTTCGGCACGGTGATCGAGGCCGGCTGCAGGATCGTGAAGACGTCGGCGAAGCTGCCGAGCCCCCATCCCAGCCACGGCGACAGGCCGATGGCCCTGATGGATGTCAGCCAGATCGCAATGCGGGTCGACGAATCGGAGGCTTCGATGACCTTGGTCAGCATGGTGCTGCCCGCGATCGCGGCCAGCACGACAAGGATCGCTATCCCGATCCAGAACCAGCGAACCAGGTCCGGCCGCTCGCCCCACTGCCCGCGCATCAGCAGCAAGACCAGGGCCAGAACTCCGGCGACGGTCGCAGCGAAGCCCGCCCGCGACGCCGACAGCAAGAGCCCTCCCAGAAGAAAAAAGGTGATCGCCAGCAGCACGATCCGCGAGCCGGTCAGCACCGAGTCGAACGCGCCGGCGTCGCGCCCGCCGTGGTCCCGGGCGGATTCACGGCGGCCTCCGCCCAAAATGAGGGCGAGCGCGGCCACGATGGCCATACCGACGTAGCAGGCGAAGGTATTGCTGTTCACAAACGTCCCCGACATCAGGCAGCGCGACCCGAGATCGTAGGACCCGTGCTTCTTGAGGTAGGAGCCGACGTAGCAGGAGTTGGTCGTCATGTGCATGAACAGGGCATAGGCGACGACCACGACAGCGCTGGCCACGAGCAGCAACAGCAACATCCGCGCATGGCCACGATCCCGGCAGATGGCACGCGCCATCATGAAGATCGCCGCGCAGGTCGCGCACCTCAGCAGGGTGTTGCGCGCCGCGTCGATGGCGAGGTCGGGGACCGCGGCATGGGCGCGTCCCAGGATCCGGAGCGCTGCGGCGTAGAGCCACGCGCTTCCCGACGCCGGCGCCATCGACGACATCTGCAGGAAAGCGAAGGCGAGAAAAACGCCGAAGCAGGCGATCAGCGCCAGCAGCGGGCGGCGTTCGCCCTCGGCAACCTGAAAGCCCCTGCCGGCGCCGAAACCCAAGGCAACGAGCGCGGCCACCAACCCCATGGTCACGGCCATCGGCGCCCACGCCCAATCGCGGACCGCGCCGAGCGGCATCACCGACAGCGCAAGAGGAATGAAGAACAGGGCAACGACGAAATTGTCCGCGATCCTGAGCGGCAACGGTCGCGACGGCGGCGCACTCGCGGCGTTCTCGTCACCGGGCTCGCGTGATGTCATTTCTGCGGCCTGCTGGCGAGCAGCGCTGCCAGTTCTTCCTGGGCCCGCGCCTCGTCGCGCAGCAGATAGCGGACGAAAAGCTCGTCGATCGGCGAGCGAATCGCGTAAGCGAACCAGTGCTTTTGCGGGCTGAGGCGCCACATCATGACCACATAGGCCCCGAGTCGTTCGCGCTCCTCGGGGGTGAAAGCCACCCAGTTGTCGACGATCAACTGCAGCCGTGACGGCCAGATCGTCTTCAGCATGGGCGACGTGTCGATCGACATCAGCAACGCGTCGACGACTGCCCGCGAGGTTCCCCGGAGACCTTGCCGCACGGCGGCAAGGCGCGCCCAGGCGACACCACGCGCCGGCGCCCCACCCAGTCCGGCAACGAGATCGGACTCGGCGCTTTGCAGCCAGGCGACCCGTTGCTCCAGCGAGACTTCCAATGCCGGATCCAGTGCGGCCCCGACGACCAGTTCAGACCGCTGCAGGTAGCGGCCAGCGACGGGGTCGACCGCGGCGGCGCGATCGAGCGCCCTGATCCCGTCCACGACTTCGGAAAACGCCACGCGCGGGCCGCCGCGCAACTCGCTGAAATTGCGCATCCGAGTGACGGCGATATCCGCTTTCCGGGCTTCCCAAGCGCCCTCGGTGACCGGCCATGCCTGGTAGGCGAGCACGACTCCGCCCAGCCCCAGCATCCCGCGCAGCAGCCAGTCGAGTGATTTCACGAAGATGCCATTCCCAAGATAGAGTCGAACGCCCGACCCTATGTCTCCTGGGCCGACTCAACCGTCCCTGCGCCGGAATGTCAAAGGTATTGGTTTCCGGTCCGAGCGTTTGCGCCGAAGTCGATGTGAACGCACCGGCGACGATCAGGCGAACGGGTAAGGTCCCGGAAAGGCGCCGATCGGCACGAAGTGGGTAACCAATCCCGCTTCCGGCCGCCAATGATGCAGCAACAGGGCCGGCGGTTCGGCATACGAGGCGGGCCTGGCGTCTCGACGCAGGCGCAGTGCGACCGCCGTCGTCGTCGAGGGCGCCGTACACAGCATCGTGCCGCCAAATCTGACCTGCATGAAGCGGTGCACGTGCCCGCAAACGATGCGCTCGACAGAGGAATGGCGGGCAACGACGTCGGCCAACCGCCCGCCGTCCCGGCAGTGGAACAAGTCGAGATAAGGAACACCCGTGTCGAACGGCGGCTGGTGCATCATCACGAGCGTGGGCCGGCCGGGCTCGGCCGCCAGTTCGTCGTCGAGCCACTGCGCGCCGTTGGTCGACACCGCGCCATGGTGCTGGCCGGGAACGGTGACATCGAGCGCCACGATCCGCACCGGGCCGAAATCGTCGGCCACGTAGCTGATCGGCCCGGCCGGCGGCATGTAGCCGTGATCGTGGAAAGCCTTGCGGAATGCGGCGCGGTCGTCGTGGTTTCCCGGGATCGCCAGCACCGGCACGCCGAGCCGCCCGAGCAGCCGGCGCATCATCGCGTATTCCTCGGGCCTGCCCTCGTCGACGAGATCGCCCGTCAGCAGCACCAGATCGGGCTGCGACTCGAGCGCGTTCACCTGGGCGATGGCGGCGGCGAACATGGCGTTCGAATCGACCACGCCCTGATAGAGCACGCCCTCCGGCCGGACATGGGGATCGGACAAATGCGCAATCAGCATCTAGGCTCCCTTGCCGCCGAACTGTTCGAGGCCGCCAAACTGCTCGACACCCTCGCGGCCCTTGGGCGTCACGCCATAGACGCCGCGCTCGACGCGCTCGAACCAGCCATAGACATCCTGCTGGAGAATTCTGGCGGCATTGGGCACGTCGGCCGCCTTCCGCATGTCGGCAAGCTTCATCGGTCCGCCGCATGCCAGCAACGCGGCGCAGCGCAGCGCCTCCTGGCGGTAGGCGGTCATCACCGGCACCCTGGTCGAGGAACCGCCGCGGTTGGGATCGCCTACACGGCGCGCATGCTCGCCCAGCATCCGGCCGGCCTTGCGCTTGTTCTTGCGCGGCAGGTAGGGCATCGGATCGAGCACCACGTCGCAGCGCTCGCCCACGACGATCATCAGGCCCAGGCCCAGACGGCGGCACAGCCGCTTCACGCGCTTCATCTGCTTGGGCCAGGCGCCGACGGCGAGATAGACGAGATCGGTGAGCGCCAGGCGATCGACGCCCTGCAGCACCAGCCCCAGCCCGAAGGTACGCTTCAGCTCGATCACGACCGGCGGCTCTGCGCAGCGCACGGCGACCACGTCGCAGCCGCGCACTTCGCCCTTCACGACATAGCCCTGTCCTTCCAGCAGCGCCTTGACCGGCGCATAGAGGTCACTCTCCAGCGGCATCGCCGACAAGGTAGCATGTTAGCCTCCGGAAGGGAGGCGAAGCGACAGGCCCTTGTTGCTGGCCTGCTTGCACGGCCCGTCCATGTTGGCTATGCGCAATGGGCCGGACCGCAACCGGATCCGATCTGCCAACGAGGACAATGACCGTCTTTGACCACCTGGACTTCGGAAGGGTTTCCAACAAATTCGGCTTGTCGCCGGCTCTCGCGGCCTTCTCCTGCCCGATTTCCGCTCGTCGAGACGGCGCCGACCGCCCTCGAACCGGCGGCTCTCGATTTTGTGCCGGAGTTGCGCACGTCGACCCAGGCCTTTTCGCCGCCGACGGGCCCTGCACACATGCGCGCCGATCCTTGCGCTCCTGGTGATCGAAACAGCGCCTCATGCCATTTATGGACGCCAACAAGAACCTGAAGGAAGTCGACGGGACTGGCTTCGACGTCACGATCGTCGGTGCGGGCGCCGCCGGCATCATGTTGGCCATCCTGCTCGGCCGGCGCGGCAAGCGCGTGCTGATGATCGAAAGCGGCCACTTCACGCTCGACCCCGATCGCCAGAACCTGAACAGGCTCGAGCAGTCCGCCAAGCTGATGACCGACGTCATCTGGAACCACAAGCGCGCCATTGGCGGCACGACTCTGGAATGGGGCGGGCAATCCCTGCCCTTCTCGCCCTCCGACTTCAGCAAGCGCGATTGGATCGACCACAGCGGGTGGCCGATCTCCTACGAGACGATCAGCTCCTACTACAATCTCGCCAATCGCTTCTTGGGCGTCGACGAGCTCAACTACGACACCGACATCCTCGCCATGCTGCGCCGCGAGGCCCCCGGCGTCGATGCCGGGCTGCTGCGCTACCACTTCTCCAAATGGGCGAAACAACCGAACTTCGTGAAGCTGCACGGCGCCGACCTGCAGCGCCATGCCACGGTTCTCTACAACGCCCACCTGCTGCGCATCGACCTCGACGGCAACAGTCGCGTCAGGACGATCGAGGTCGGCGATTTCCGTGGCGGTCGAAGAACCATCCCCGTCGATACGCTGGTGCTCGCGGCCGGCGGCATCGAGACGAACCGGATGCTGCTGCACAACGACCATCAGCAGAAGGGCGGCCTTGGTAACGTATCGGACTGGCTCGGCAAGGCCTTCATAGAGCATCCGCACCTCGACATCGGCCATGTCGAGGCACCCGACATGGGGCGGCTTCATCGGATATTCGGGTCGCGTCTTCGCCATGGTTCGCGCTACTCGGTTCGACTGAGCACCACCGCCGCCTGGCAGCAGCACCATCGGCTGCTCGCCGCCTCCGCCAGCCTGACGTGGCCCAACGACGGTGGCGACGCTGGTCTCCTGACCGAGCTGAAGTCTTTCGTCCACCGCCCACGCATGGGCGACGCGCTCAGGATCGCCAAGGGTAGCGGTCGGCGTGCCCACCGGCTGTGGGCGCTCCTGCGCACTGGCCTGATCGGCAAGCCCGGCGCCAGCCCCCGGGTGTCCCTGACGTGCGAGCAGGAACCTTCGCGCGACAGCTATGTCGCGCTGAGCGACGACCGGGACCGGTTCGGCATGCGCATCGCACGTCTGCATTGGCGCATCGGCCCCAAGACCTGGGCAACCGCCGCCGCCTTCGGCCAGACCCTGACGGCGCAAATGCAGCGGGCCGGCCTCGGGCACCTGCATCTTCGCGATGTCGTGCACGCCGGCGGAGCCGACCACGAAATCCATCTCGGCGATTCCAACGACCACATGGGCGGCGCACGGATGAGCGCGTCGCCCGCGGACGGCGTCGTCGACAGCCAACTCCGGCTCTGGGGCGTGCCGAACCTCCGCGTCTGCAGCACCGCGGTCTTTCCCACGGGCTCGCATTCGAACCCGACGCTGACCCTGCTGGCGCTCACTGCGCGGTTGGCCGACAACCTGACGGCTGCCTAAAACCTCTCAGCCGATGGGACTTAGATGGAAATCCTGATCGTCGTCGGCGCGGCCTTCGTCGTGGCCATCGCCATCAAGCTCTTCAGGGCCTGGTCTGCAGGACGCAACCAGGCACCCGCGCATGTCCACGACGCGTTGATGAAGCAGGCACAGGCCCACTCGGCCGAGAGTCCATTCCTCAGGAACGTCTGCCGGGAATATGAAGCGAACGGCCACATCTCGGATCGCCAGGCCAAGGCCGTCGCCAGGGCACTCGCGCGACTCGGCCGGCGCGAGGTCTAGCAAGCGCTCCGGCTGTCATTGCACGATGCGGACGTCGTAGCCGAGCGGCGCGCTGTAGCCGCCGCCGGCGGCCTCCCAGCCGCGGGCGCGCATGCAGTCCTTGAAGCGGTTGGCGCTCACCGACGGCATCGCCCGTTCTCGCCCGGCGGCATTCTCGGTCACGACGCTGGCGGCCATGACGCAATCGTTGCGGTCGTTGACGAACGATTCGTAGCCCATGCCGAGCTTGCCCCAGGTGAGCGTGAAGATGTCCCGGTCGGGAGCAGCGGGCGCGCACGCGGTCGCCAGAACGGCAAGGGCGCCGGCTGCGATCACGCTGTGGTGTCCGCGACCTGTTGTCGCCGTCATCGATTTTCCTTTCGGCTTCACTGGCGACGGACTGGAGCCTAGCACCTGCTGGTCCGTCAAGAGCGGCGAAGCGTGTTCCGCCCGCGACGAGGCCGGAGTAGTGTTCGGCATGCGCGGCCTCGCCTCTCCGTCAACCTCCAGAATGCAGCGGATTGCTTTCGTTCTGTTTCGTCGCCCCAGCTATCTGCTGGGCCGCTTCGCCACCGTCCGGAGTGCCTATTCCCGGCTGCATCGATTGAAGGACGCCGCTGTCGGCCCCAGGCCACTCCGGATCGGCGATCTCTATCATCCTGCCGACGCGACCCTGGAGGTGGCCGCCTCGGGCCATGTCCTGCCGACCAGAACGGCAGCCGAACAGGTCGCGGAGATGCGGTCGCAGTCCTATTCGTTGGGGCCGAGCCTCGGCCAAGCGGCGGTTGCCGAACTGCAACGCTCTGCCCATACCCTAGCGCTCCACTTCAACGAGGCCGACGTCGGGACCTATGAAGCCCTCTCGCAGGCGCCGCAGCGCCGCAGCAATCTCGCCCTCGCGACGATCAGGAACTCGGCCCGCCTGCCGCTGATCCGCGCCATCGCGGGCGACGCGTTCCTCATCGAAGCGGCGTCTCTTTTCCTCGGCTACCGGCCGACAGAGGTCTCGACCTGGTTTTTCTGGAGCCTGGCCAACCACCTGTCGGACGACGAACGGCGGGCCGCTTCGCAGACGATCGACTATCACTTCGACGTCAACGGCTTCAACTTCCTCTACGTCAATTTCTATCTTCTCGACACCGACGACATGAACGGCGCGCACGCGCTGATCGCCGGCAGCGCCCGGAACAAACCCATGCGTCACCTGCTGGGCAGCGCACGCCTCGGCGATGCCGAAGCGCGCGAAACCTACGGCACCGGGGCCGAGCGCGTGATCGAAGGGCCGGCCGGATCGGGCTTCCTGGAAGACACCTCTTGCTATCACAAGGCTCTGGCGCCGGTGTCCGCCGACCGGCTCATGCTCCAGCTCCGCTATCAATAGAGGCCGCGATGATCCCGGCCCTGGGCTTCGGTACGGCCGCCATCATGGGCCGCGTGTCGCGCCGCCGCGGCGCGGAGGCGCTGGAGCGCGCGCTTGCGGCCGGAATCCGGCATTTCGACACCGCGCGATCCTACGGCTGGGGAGAAGCGGAGGGCGTCGTCGGCGACGTTCTGCGGCGTCATGTCCGCGAAGAGATTCGCATCGTCACCAAATGCGGCATCGTGCCGGTGCGCCCCTCGCCTCTCCTCGGTGCGGCGAAGTCGGCCGCGCGCTGGGTCCTCGCCCTGGCGCCCGGGCTCAAGGCGCAGGTGACGCGCGCTGCCGGCGCCGGCACCTTCCAGCCGACACGCACCTACGACCTCGACGTGCTGGCCGGGACTCTGAAAACCAGCCTTTCCCAGCTCGGCGTGAGCTACCTCGACGACCTCCTGCTGCACAACTTCGTGCCCGATGCGCCCGGCGTCGAGGAAGTGAGCGCGTGGTTCCGGACATTGAAGGACGCCGGCACGATCCGGCGCTTCGGCTTCTCGGTGGAGGGCGACCTGCGCGAAGGGCTGGAGTTCCTGGCGCGCAAGGACCTGCTGGCCGATTCAGTCGTCCAGGTTCCCGTGAGCGACCTGCTGCTCGACCTGCCGGCGGAGTGGCGGAGCGTGCGCTTCATCGCCCACTCGCCATTCTCCTTCCTGCGCCACCGATCCGAAACGGGCGGCAAAGCCAGAACGCTCGCCGATCTGCTTCTGGCCTTGGGCGAGAGCACTCGCTGCGACGCGCTGGTATGCTCGATGTTCGGTGTCGATCACCTCAAATCGAACGTCGCGACGTGGCGAGCCTGTACGTCCCGGGAACATCTCCCGTCACAGCAAGCGACGTAGACCGACCGCCATCATCTCGAGCCTTGCCGAGAAATTGTAGGGATACGAGCCGGCGCGCGATATCCATCTGCCCGTCAGCAAGCGGGCGAAACCAAGCAGGCGTTCCTTTACGCGGACATAACGGTACCGCAGCCGGCTTCCGTCGCAATACTGGGGCAAAAAATGCAGAGGACCGGCGAGGTTGTCGGCCCGATGCTCGCCCGCTCGCCTGACACCCGCCATTCCGTGCTCCGGATTGGCCCGTCCACCGTGCTCCCCGTAGTGCGTCGGGGAAATGAAAGCCTTGCAGCCTTTCCCCATCGCCACCCACTGCAGGGCTCCATCGAAAGAAAAGAAGTCCCGCGGATCCCGCCCCTTCATCTCGTGCTCGAAACAATCGCAGAGGCGCTTGGCCACCTCGGCATTGACGACATAGGCGACCAGCGGCGCGCTGTGACCCCGAAGGTACCGCTCGGGTCCGATCAGGGCGATCACCCGCGGGCTGCCCTGGTACATGTATCCCCAGGCCATCGGCTCGTCCGACGGCCAGAAGGTCGGAAAGGACCCGAGGCCCTGGCAGGGCACGAAGTCGGCTTCGCAGATCAGCGTATGGCTTTGGTTTCGAGCCGCCCTCTGCCAGGCGGCGAGGTGGCTCATAAAGGTGCGGATGTTCCTCGAATAGGTCTGCTCCTCGGTGGTGTAGACCGCGCGCAGAACCGTTGGATTGAGCTTCTCCTTCTCGAGCGCGGTGACGAGCGGATCCACGCTTTCCTTGTAGGCCAGCACATAGCTCTGCCCGACCACTTGTCCCAGGGTCGGGTTGTGTCCTTCGAATGCCAGCCGCTTGCGCACCTTCACCACCTTCGACGTCGATCGCGGGAGACACTGCCCGAAGTGCGCCATGGAAGAAAGTATCCTGTGATTGGCTCCACGCTTCTCCACTGTTTTGCCGGCGACCGCCTCTGTCCACCTCCCGGGATTCCAAGCTAACGTGATGCGTGTCCCGCAAACGTACCGCCGTCTCGGCGTCGGCCGCCCGCCGCATCGCCCTCGCCGCCCAGGGCTTTGGCGTTCCACGCCCCGACGGCACGATCAACGCGGGCCATCTCAGGCGCGCCATCGATCGTCTGGGCTTGCTGCAGATCGACTCGGTCAACGTCCTGGCGCGCGCGCACTATCTGCCGCTGTTCTCGCGACTGGGCAATTACGACCAGGACCATCTCGACCGCCTCGCCTGGGGCCGCAAGAGCCAACGCGGGCTGTTCGAATTCTGGGCGCACGAGGCCTCGCTGCTACCGGTGGCGAGCCATCCGCTGTGGCGCTGGCGCATGGCGCGCGCGGCGGCGGCCCACGCGGGCGACGTCAAGAACAAGCTGCACGTCTTCCGCCGCGAAAAGGGCGCCTTCATCGACGAGGTGCGGCGCCAGCTCGTCGACCGCGGCCCCCTCGCCGCTTCCGACCTCGGATCGGGCACCGCCAAGACCGGCCCGTGGTGGGGCTGGAGCGACGCCAAGTACGCCATGGAGTGGCTGTTCTTCGCCGGAGAAGTGACGACGGCGACGCGGCGTGGCGCCTTCGAGCGCGTCTACGACCTCACCGAGCGCGTGCTGCCCGCGGCCGTGCAGGCCCTGCCGACGCCGGAGCCCGCAGAAGCGCAACGCGAACTCGTGCGCATGGCGTCGCGCGCGCTGGGCGTCGCGACCGCGCGCGACCTGCGCGACTACTTCCGCCTGCCGGTCGACGATCTCAGGGCGCGGCTCGCCGAACTGGTCGAAGCCGGCGACCTGCTGCCTGTGTCGGTCGAAGGCTGGAGCCAACCCGCCTACCTCGATCCCAACGCACGCCAGCCACGCAGCATCGAGGCCCGCGCACTCCTGGCCCCGTTCGATCCGTTGATCTGGGACCGCGACCGCACGGAACGCATCTTCGGCTTCTTCTATCGCATCGAAATCTACACGCCGGTCGCCAAGCGCACGCATGGCTACTACGTGCTGCCTTTCCTGTTGAACGAGAAGCTGGTGGCGCGCGTCGATCTGAAAGCCGACCGCGCCAACTCCCGCCTGCTCGCCCATGCCGCCCACCTCGAGCCCGGCAACGATGCGGCCAAGGTCGCCGGCCCGCTGGTCGAGGAGCTGCGCCTGATGGCCGACTGGCTGGGACTGGAGAAGGTGTCGCTGCCTCGGGCCGGGGCGCTCGGCAAGGCGATGGGTAGGATAAAATAGTTGACTTCCGGTCTACTTCCTACTAAATGAAAGACATGACATTTCGTTTCCCCCTGCTCATGTCCGCGTCGGATTTTCAGAACGGAAGCCTGTCAGCGGTGCAGCGACGTGAAACGAATCACCCGGTGTCCCACGCCGATTTCGGCATCGCGCCAATTTTCTCGCTATGTCAATCGGTTAGCGGCAAGACACGCATTCAGGGCGACGTAAGCACCTGTCCCATTGTCTCTCCCGTGTCTCGGCATTGATGGCGGTCACATGAACGATCTGGTTCGATACGATTTGGTACTGAGGGGCGGCAGGGTCGTCGACCCCTCGCAGGGCATCGACAAGGTGACCGACGTCGCCTTCGCCGGCGGCAAGGTGGCCGCCATCGGCGATGGCCTGGCGGGCAAGGACGTGCGC
>SXGR01154837.1_pt1 | contig 16919 bp, 9 predicted proteins | sample 3174711 | NCBI WGS metagenome assembly SXGR01 (sample SAMN11356860, study PRJNA531348) | freshwater metagenome | isolation source: freshwater sample F1-60 | place: China: Fuxian Lake, Yuxi | collected 2017-12-25
CCGTTCCGGACCGCCATAACTGCACGAACACGCACATCAGGTGTAGAATATCCACAACCATCCATGCCCCTTTACCTCCTGCCAAACTTGCAGCTGTCGTCAGCTGCTTATTGTAGCAGAACCTTTGCGGTAGGCCATAATTGCTGACAGCATCCGATGATCGTAGGATCATCATTCAGAGCAGACAACGAGGCGAACGGCGATTGGACAATGTGCCGGCTCACCGATAACGGCTGAGAACGACCAAGTGGAATCGACCAAGAGACAGCAGCATGACGATCACGACAGTGGCAGTTCCTGAACAGGGGCAGCTTGTGCAGGTACGCTCACGTCCGTGGGTGGTGAACGTCGTGAAGCCTAGCAGCCTGCCGACCCCGGCGATGAAGTTGCCAGTCGGCTCGCAGCAAAACCTGCTCACGCTTTCCTCGGTCGAAGATGACGGGTTGGGCGAAGAACTTCAGATTGTTTGGGAGATCGAGCCGGGGGCCAAGGTCGTTGAAAAGGTCTCCCTTCCCGAACCAACCGATTTCGACGCTCCTGAAAAACTCGATGCCTTTCTGGATGCCGTCCGCTGGGGTGCCGCTTCGACCGCTGACGTGAAGAACATCCAGTCGCCGTTCCGCAGCGGAATCGAAATCGAGGACTACCAACTTGATCCGGTGGTGCGTGCGATCCAGATGCCGAGGGTCAACCTGCTGATCGCTGATGACGTGGGCCTTGGCAAAACCATCGAAGCGGGCATGGTGGGACTGGAACTCATCATTCGCCACCGAGCCAGAAAGATTCTCGTCGTCTGTCCGTCCGCCCTGCAAATTCAGTGGCGGGATCAAATGCGGGATAAGTTCGGCCTGGATTTCCGCATCGTCGATTCGAGCCTGATGCGTGACCTTCGCCGTCGCCGGGGCATCCACGTCAACCCGTGGTCCCACTTTCCACGACTCATCACCAGCATCGACTTCCTCAAAAGAGAACGTCCTCTGCGGCTGTTTCGTGAAACGCTGCCCGCACCAGGCGAGCCGGTATATCCCCGAAAGTACGATTTGCTCATCGTGGATGAGGCCCACAACTGTGCCCCGTCCGGTGCTGGCAAGTACGCCACCGATTCATTGCGGACGCAGGCATTGCGGGAGTTGGCCCCGCACTTTGAACACAAGCTCTTCCTCACCGCCACGCCGCACAACGGCTATCGGGAGAGTTTCAGTGCCTTGCTCGAACTGCTCGACAACCAGCGATTTTCACGAGGCACCGAACCGGATCGCAAACAACTCGATGCGGTCATGGTTCGTCGTCTCAAGAGCGACCCCAGCTTCGCCTTCAATCACTTGGGAATCCGCCGCTTCCCGCCCCGCATCCTCGAACCCATCGAAGTCCCCTACACCGACGAAGAGCGGGAGATTCATGCGGCCCTTCGCAAGTACACGAAACTTCGATCATCACGGGCGGAAGATAACGCTGAGCGGTTCGCCACCGAGTTCGTGTTGAAGACGTTGAAGAAGCGAATGTTTTCTTGCCCCGCCGCTTTCCTCACCACGTTGGAACAACACGAGAAGTCCCTGCACACCGCCAGAAGAAAAGTTGCAAAGCCGTCTTACAAGACACTTCAGCTTGAACTCGACCGGATGGATGAAGAGTACGCTGACGACACTGACTACGACGAAGCCACCGCCGATGCTCTCGATACGGCGACTCGCCTGTTTGCTGAGCCAACAGCCGACGAAGAATCGCTGCTCAAGCAAATGAAAGAATGGGCCAAGCGTGCCAAAGGCCAGCGAGATTCCAAGGTCAAGCAACTGGTGGCATGGCTCAAGGAGCATCTCAAGCCCGGTGGGAAGTGGTCGAAAGAACGGGTCATCATCTTCACCGAATATCGGGCCACGCAAAATTGGCTGCAAGAAGTTTTGTCGGTCGAAGGATTCACAGACGGCGACCGGCTCTTGACGATGTACGGCGGCATGGACCCAGAGAAGCGGGAAGATGTCAAAGCCTCGTTCCAAACGTCACCCGACATCAGCCCGGTTCGCATCTTGCTTGCTACCGATGCCGCCTCGGAAGGTTTGGACTTCCAGAACTTCTGCTCCCGTCTCATTCACTACGAAATCCCGTGGAACCCGAACCGCATGGAGCAGCGGAACGGACGTGTGGATCGTCACGGCCAGAAAGCCGACAAAGTTCAGGTCTTTCACTTCGTCGGCAAAGGCTACAAGGATCGGGCCAACCGCCAATTCAGCGGCACCGTCTCGGACATGGAAGCCGACCTTGAATTCTTGATGCGGGTGGCACTCAAGATCGAAACGATTCGGGAAGACCTTGGCAAAGTCGGCACCGTCATTGCCGAGCAAGTTGAAGAGGCCATGCTCGGACGGCGCACCACGCTCAACACCGAGAAGGCCGAGAAGGAAGCCGAGCCGATTCGCAAGATGCTCCGCTTCGAGCGGGATTTGCAGAAGCAGGTTCAAGCGTTGATGGAGCAATATCGGGAGACTCGTAAAGAGCTTCGCCTGTCCCCGGACAACATTCGCCAAGTGGTGTCGGTCGGCCTCATGCTGGCGGGGCAACCGGCACTGATGCCTACAAAGACCGAAGACGGCCAACCGTGTTTCCAGTTGCCGCCGCTGAAGGGAAGTTGGGCCGCATGCGCCGAAGGTCTGGAACATCCCCACACGAAAGACATTCGCCCCATCACCTTCGATGAGTCGGTATCGAGGGGGCGGGACAACGTGGTGCTGGTGCATCTCAACCACCGCTTGCCCCAAATGTGCCTGCGGTTGTTGCGGGCCGAAGTGTGGGCCGAAAAAGGTCGGTCAAAACTTCAACGGGTCGCCGCTCGTGTCGTGCCCAATGAGGTTCTCGATATGCCTGCGGTGATTGCTCATGCCCGTCTGGTCGTGATCGGCGGCGACAGCTTCCGCCTGCACGAAGAGATCATCGCCACGGGCGGTTTCATCAAGGATCAAAAGTGGGGAACCCGCCTCAACGTCGGCCAAACTGAAACGGCGTTGGTAGGAGCAACGTCGAAAGAACCTTCGGCGGCAGTGAAGGCCAAGTTGCTCGAACTCTACCCCTCGCTGACTTCATCGCTGGCCTCGGCATTGGAAGCCCGCATGAAGCAGATGGTCGATGGCCTTCAAAAGAAGTTGGCGGAACGGGCCGACAAGGAAGCCAAGGACATCGAATCCATCCTCACCGAACTGAAGAAGTCCATCGAAGGCGAACTCAAAGACCCGGCGTACATTCAGCCCACGCTGTTCGATGACCCGGAACAGGAACGCTTCGAGCGGAACAAGGATGCGATGCGAGCAAGGGCCAAGGAAATCCCCGAAGAAATCAAACGAGAGACGGCGGCGATCCGGGCACGTTTCGCCAACCCGCAAGCTCGAATGTTTCCGGTGGCTGTGACGTTCTTGGTCCCTGAAAAAATGGCGGGGAGTTGAGAATGCCGCAGACTTTCGACACGCAGTTCGACGGCTTGATCCAAGCAACAGATAGGTTGCTCTGGGACGCCTATCGCTCCGCAGTCAGCGGCGTTCATCAAACGGGCAAACTGATCTTCCCAAAAACGTCGAAAGGCAATGTTCGTGTGAGTGAGCAGGAGGCAAAACAACTCCTGATTCAGAATGTCCGCAACTCGATGTTCTCCTATTCCGTCGAAACGCCAACGCTCGACAACTATGGATTCAGCGGTGTGGGGCAACGCAACGCAATGACCGATCTTACCCTTTATGCCGATAGCGTTCGCTTTGTGAACATGGAGTTCAAGGCTGGCAACTCATCAACCAAACGGAAGAACCTCAGCAAGATCACGAAGGACATTAAGAAGCTCGTCGTTGAAGACGTGAGGGGGTTCTGGTTCCACACGCTGAAAGCCACGAACCGTGCCAGCATTGCGAGTCTGTGGCAAACGATTCGGCAGGAACTGAAGTCCGTGGTTCAAGCAACGCCGATGCTTCTTGCCAAGCAATTTACGTTTCACTGCTGCATCCTGCGGGAAGCCTTTTCGGTGCAAACGACGTTTCAGCTAGACGAACTCTCTCGTGATCCAGAATGGCTCGACAACCTGATGCCTCCCAAGATTCGAGTGAGTAAGGGGCAAGTGATCGAGCTGAGTGACGCAAACGATTGGCAGGTTTTCCGCTGTGGTCAACCCGTGGAAACCGTGACGATGGAGGCCCGCTAACCATGTCCATCGCACGCCACCACGCTGAATGGCTTTCCCTTGTGCCGGTGTCAGGCCCGTTCCTGAGCCTTCCGGTGCTAATGGAAGCGTTCAATACCGGGCTGGAACCCCACGACCCCGATCAATCTCGGTTGTTGCGACAGGAGTACGGCAATTGGCAGGATTCCTTCGAGAAGCGCAAAGCCGATCCCGCCCCGCATCAGCATTGGATCAAGTTCGTTCTCACCAAGACTCTCGAACTCGATGACCGGGTGTTGGCTGAGGGGCAGGCGATCCCGCAAACGCTGCAAGCGGAAGTGCCCGAACATCACGAGTTGCTGCGGCCCAGCATCGTCGTGATCGACCCGAATACGAAGAAGCCCCGGCTGTTGGTCCAGACTTATCCCCGGTCGCAAGAACTCACCAGCTACGTCGCCAACTCCCGTTGGAAGGCATCACCCGATACTCGAATGACCGAGTTGCTTCATGCCACCGGCGTGCGGCTCGGCCTCGTGACCAACGGCGAACACTGGATGCTGGTCGATGCTCCCAAAGGCGAAACCACTGGCTACGCTTCTTGGTACGCAGCCCTCTGGCTCGAAGAGCAAATCACCTTGCGGGCCTTTCGTGGGTTGTTGTCGGCCAGCCGCTTCTTCAACGTCCCCGACGATCAAACGCTCGAAGCATTGCTCACGAAGAGTGCATCAAATCAACAGGAAGTCACCGACCAACTCGGCTATCAGGTTCGCCGGGCCGTCGAAGTGTTGATTCACTCGCTCGACCGGGCCGATCAAGACTTTGGCCGGGAACTTTTGGCCGGGGTGCGGGAAGAAGTGCTGTATGAGTCAGCCCTCACGGTGATGATGCGGTTAGTGTTCCTGTTCTGTGCCGAAGAACGGGAACTTATCCCCAGCAAGCCGTTCCCGGTCTACGAACAAAACTACTCCGTCTCCACGATTAGCAAGCAACTGCGGGAACTGGCCGACCAACACGGCGAAGAATTGCTCGAACGTCGCTACGACGCATGGCCCCGACTCTTGACAGCTTTCCGAGCGGTGTATGGCGGGCTGCGGCACGACGACGTTCACATTCCGGCTTACGGCGGCAATCTCTTCAACCCTGACCGATTCCCGTTCCTCGAAGGCCGCAAGCAGGGAACCTCTTGGCGAGACACCGAGGCCAACCCGCTGCCGGTCAACAATCGCACGGTGTTGCACCTACTCGAAGCGTTGCAACTACTGCAAATCAAGGTGCCGGGTGGCGGACCAGCGGAAGCTCGTCGGCTCAGCTTCCGTGCGCTCGACATCGAACAGATCGGCCACGTTTACGAAGGCTTGCTCGACCACACCGCCAAGCGTGCCGCCGAACCGTTTCTGGGGTTGGCAGGGACTCGTGAAAGGGAACCCGAAATCCCATTGGCCGAGTTGGAAAAGCTCTTGGCCAAGGGCGAAGCCGATCTGGTCAAGTATCTGAAGGATGAAACGGGCAAGTCGGACAATGCCCTCAAGAAGTCGCTCAAAATCGAACTCGATACCCAAGATGCCGCCCGATTTCGCACCGCCTGCCAAAGTGATGATGCGTTGTGGAAGCGGGTGAAGCCGCTGGCCGGTTTGGTCCGGCAGGACAACTTCGGTTATCCCGTCGTCATTCCCAAGGGAAGTGTCTTCGTCACGGCGGGGACCGACCGACGATCCAGCGGGACGCACTACACGCCTCGCAGCCTCACCGAACCTATCGTGCAGTACACGTTGGAGCCACTGGTTTACGTCGGCCCCGCTGAAGGCAAACCAAAGAGCGAGTGGAAGCTCAAGACTGCCGCCGAACTTCTGGCCCTCAAGATTTGCGACATGGCGTGCGGTTCCGGGGCATTCTTGGTGCAATCGGCTCGGTACATGGCCGAACGGTTGCTGGAAGCATGGGACGAAGCAAAGAAGGCCAACCCACAAACGCCCGGCATCACGCCCGAAGGCACACCGTCCACCGGCAAAGCGAATGAAGCGATCATCCCCGACGATCCAGCCGAACGTAAGACCTACGCCATGCGGATCATCGCCCAGCGATGCTTGTACGGCGTGGACAAGAACCCGCTGGCGGCTGAAATGGCGAAGTTGTCGTTGTGGCTGTTGACTCTGGCCAAGGATAAGCCGTTCGAGTTTCTGGATCACTCGATTCGCTGCGGCGATTCGCTGGTGGGCTTGCACAGCATCGACCAACTACGACACTTCAGCCTCAAGCCCGATCCTGACGATGCCGTGCTGTTCAAGGGGCCGCTCGATAGTGCCGTGGATGAAGCGATTACCCTGCGGCTCAAGCTCTGTAGTGGACCCGAAGACTTGCCCGCCAACACGGTCGAAGATGTCGAGCGGCAGGAGAAGTTGCTCAAGGAAGCCAACGAGCAAATCACCCGGCTACGATGTGCGGCGGATTTGCTCGTTGCCGCTGAGTTCTGGGGCGAGAATGCCAAGGATAAGTTGGAGCGGATTCGCCATGCCTCCAATCAATCCGTGACCCATTTCGAGAAAGGGCCAACCGAAGAGTTCGAGCAGATTGCTGCCAAGGAACGGCGAGACCAGTTGATGTTTCACTGGCCGCTGGAATTCCCCGAAGTAATCGTGAAGCGAGGCGGATTCGATGCGTTCGTGGGAAATCCGCCGTATGCCGGTGGCTTACGCATTACCGGCTCCATTGGAACTCCTTTCCGAGATTATATTGTCGCTACCCTTGCGCATAACAAAACCGGGGCGGCTGATTTATGCTCCTATTTTTTCTTGCAAGCACACTCGCTCCTGAGGCTTGATGGCAATGCGGGGCTTCTTGCAACGAACACGATTTCACAAGGCGACACACGGGAGATTGGGCTTGATGAAATCTGTGACGACAGCGTTATTTTCCGAGCAATCCCCTCGATGACATGGCCGGGTGTCGCCGCACTTGAAATTGCAATTGTTTGGTTCCACAAAGGCCGGTGGAGTGGCGCACATCATCTAAATTCGCATGGCGTGTCGGGCATTACGCCATATTTGCAACTTGCCGGGACCACAAGTGGAAACCCCTATAGGTTGGCGGCAAATATCAATATCGCATTCAAGGGGGTGGACATCACTGGCAAAGGCTTTTTGCTCGAAGACATCGAAGCAACCGCAATCCTCGAATTGCGACAGTCCAATTCCCAAGTCATTCGCCCATTCATTAATGGCCAAGAACTGAATTCAATTCCTGACCACAGCCCTCCCCGATGGGTAATCCATTTTCATGACTGGCCGCTCAGTCGAAGTACTGCTCCAAAAGGATGGAATGGTCCTGTTGCCAGCGATTTTCCCGAATGCCTTCGCATCGTCGAGGAGCGAGTGCGGCCACAACGGCTTGAAAACAACAGGAAGATTTATCGGGATTATTGGTGGCAGTTTCGCGGGAAACGCAAAGCACTACATGAGGCAATTCATGACATGACGCATGTGCTCGTGAAGGGTGAACTTGCCAACATGCACTCATTTACGTTGCTGCCAACGTCAATCACATTCTCAAATACTCTGTGTGTTGTCGCACGAGATGGTTACGACTGGTTTGCGATTCTCCAAAGTTCACTTCACGACGCATGGGCGGTTCTATACGGGCCTACCATGAAAAAAGATCAAAGATATTCCGTGACCGATTGTTTTGAGACATTTCCGATTCCAATTCACACGGTGATGCTCGCAACGATAGGAGAAACTTACTTTAGGCATCGTAAGCAGGTCATGCTCGACCGGCAGGAGGGATTGACCAAGACTTACAACCGCTTCCACGATCCCGACGAGTCTTCCGCCAACATCCAAAAGCTCCGTGATTTGCACGTCGAAATGGATAAAGCAGTTGCTGCCGCCTACGGCTGGACCAATCTCGAACTCGGTCATGACTTCCACGAAACAAAGCAGGGTGTCCGCTTTACCATCTCCGAACCTGCTCGCCGTGAAGTCCTCCAACGCTTGCTTAAACTCAACCACGAACGCTACGCCGGGGAAGAGAAGCAAGGACTTCACGGAAAAACGGGAGCCGCCAAGAAAGCCGCCCCCAAGAAAAATGCCGCCAGCACGCCAGCCAAAGAAGAACCTACCCTCTTCGGCATGGAGGATGACGAATGAGTAATCCCAAACGCAGCGAGAAACACGAAGTGGCGAGGGCTGGTCTTCCCGAAGAATTGCAGCCCGTGTTTGACCAGTTTGTTGAGGACTACAAGTTTGCCGGAGTAATCCACCACGGGGCACCGTTCGTCTCGTACATCATTCTCGCAGAAATGGTCAGGGCTGGATGGCGAATGACAGGCGATCCGATTGGTCAATGGGCTGAGAAATCAAAGCCAACTGACGGGAATGAGGATAAATCGTTATGAGCAATGCCACAACAACCCACATGCCTTCCCAAAACCAGCTTCGAGCCGAACTCGAAGCGATGGTGCTGGGTGATTTGCTGGGACCGGCTGGCGGCGAAAGCGAAGAACTGACCGAACGCACGGTGCGGAATCGTTACCTCGTGGGCGTGTTGGCCCCCAGCCGCTCCGCAAATGCCGCTGCCAAACCCTCCGTGGATGAAGAAGAGGACGAAGACATTCCCCTCATCCCCGATGAACTCTCCGAAGGGGGCAGCGACACGGCGGACGATGGCAAAGCCGATGCCGATACTCCGGTCACACAAGCCCATTTGCCGTCGTCCTTCGGCATGAGCTTCTGTGTAGACGGCGAGGCGAAGTCGATCAAGGTGAACGCCACTTGGGGCCACTACAAGCGAGAGAAGCGGGACGGTCAAACCGATTACAAGGGAAACACGCTGCTGGTTTGGAAGCGGTATGTGCGGGGCGGCAGCATCGAAGTTCCGTTGAAGAACGGGCCGATTAAACCCAAAGCTCCCGATCCTGAGTTCCCCGACATCTACGTTCAGGGGCAGATTCGCAAGCGCAACACCCACTACGTCGTCACGCTGTTTCTCGTCAACGCTCAAGAAGAACTACGGCCCAAGGACGAGTACCACATCTTCCAGCCCAAGCTCGTTGCCAGCGGCGTGGATGGAGAGGCTATCTTCTGCAAACGGACCACGCTCGGCACGAACAACGATCTTGAAGAGCGGCTGATGGCGTTGCTCTATCGGCATCACGTTGAGTTCGCCGTGGGGCATGGGATCAGCGTCCATGCGGAGGTCGCCAAGGATTCGTCCGACCGTGCCACCAGCATCGAAACGGTGATCGTCCCGTGCCATGAAGTCCCCCGCACAACACCACCGACCGAAGAAGATGCCGACGAGAACCCCGCCTTCGGCAAGCTGGCGGGATTGGTCCTCGACATGAAGGTGCTGGCCGAGGCCGATGCCAAGTCGCTGCCGAAGAATTTGGGACAACTGGTGACGGCTTACAAGGAATGGATCGACCGGGAAGAAGCCAAGCTCAAAGACCCGAAGGAAGGGCTGGCCCAATTTGGCGATGCGGGCCGAGTAGCCATCGACAATTGCCGGATCACCCTCAAGCGAATCGAAGAGGGGCTGGAACTGCTGGCCAAGGACACGAAAGCATTCGAGTCGTTCAAGTTTATGAACCGGGCCATGTGGCTTCAGCGGACCCACTCCATTTATGCCGAGAAGGTTCGCCGGGGTGAGCAACCCGATTTCGACAAGGACATTGATGAGGAAAAGAATCGCAGTTGGCGACCGTTCCAAATTGCGTTCATCCTGCTCAACTTGCCGGGCGTGACGAAGCTCGATCATTCCGAACGTGGCGTCGGCCCTGAAGCCTTGGCCGACTTGCTCTTCTTTCCCACGGGCGGTGGTAAAACGGAAGCCTACTTGGGCCTGTCCGCTTACACGATGGCTCTGCGGCGATTGCAGGGAGTTGTGGCGGGACGAGTGGGCGATGAAGGCGTGGCCGTGCTGATGCGCTACACGTTGCGACTGCTCACGATTCAACAGTTCCAACGGGCCACGGCACTCATTTGTGCTTGCGAGTCGATTCGTCGCAAGGCACTCGAACACGGCGACAAACGCTGGGGCAACACCCCGTTTCGCATCGGCTTGTGGGTGGGCCGTCGCACCACACCCAACCGCACCGATGATGCCGTTGAAGCGATCAAGCAGGCTCGTGGCAATCAATTCGTCGGCGGCGGCGTTGGCACCCCTTACCAACTCACCGCTTGCCCGTGGTGTGGGAGTGCCATCGAAGCCGGGAAACATCTGGAAGCCCAATCCTATCCACAAGGCTCAGGCCGCACGCTGACGTATTGCGGCGACAAGTTCGGCCAGTGCCTCTTCAGCAAGCGGCAAGCAGATGGCGAAGGCTTGCCGGTGGTTGTCGTTGATGAAGAGATTTATCGCCGCCTGCCAACGCTGCTCATCGCCACGGTGGACAAGTTCGCTCAGATGCCGTGGAAGGGCGAAGTGCAAATGCTCTTCGGTCAGGTCAACGGCGTTTGCGAGCGGCATGGGTTCAAGTCACCAGAAATCGAAGACTCTTCTTCTCACCCGAAGTCGAAGTTCGGATTGCCTGCGGCCAAGACGCTGGAACATGGGCCGCTGCGTCCGCCCGATCTGATTATCCAAGACGAATTGCATCTCATCAGCGGGCCGCTCGGAACGCTGGTGGGCTTGTACGAGACGGCCATCGACAAGCTCTGTACTTGGGAAGTGAACGGGAAGCAGGTTCGCCCGAAGTTGATTGCATCGACGGCGACGATCAAGAACGCCGATGTGCAGGTGCGGAGTCTCTTTCTAAGAACGGTCAACATCTTCCCGCCACCCGGACTCGATGTGCGGGACAACTTCTTCTCGGTGCAACGTGAGCCGACCGAACAAGAGTTTGGCCGACGCTATCTCGGCATCTGTGCGCCCGGACGCCGGTTGAAAGCGGCGTTGATCCGGGTGTACACAGCCTATCTCTGCTCGGCTCAATCGCTTTACGAGAAGTACGGCAAGCTGATTGATCCGTGGATGACCCTCGTGGGTTACTTCAACTCGATGCGGGAACTTGGCGGGATGCGGCGTCTGGTCGATGACGACGTTTTCTCCCGGTGCCGCAAACAAGATCGCCGGGGTTTGGCCAAGAGGTACTTCAGCGGCGATTACCTTGCCGAGTTGACGAGCCGTATGCGTTCGGAAGACATCCCGCAATTTCTTGATCGGCTCGAAGGCGGCTTCGATCCTGAGATGGAAGAGAAACGCAAAGAGGCGTTCAAGACGAAGGACTACAAGAACATTGCGAAGAAGCCGTTGGACATGCTGCTCGCCACGAACATGATTTCGGTCGGCGTGGATGTGAAGCGGTTGGGGCTGATGGTGGTGGCAGGGCAACCGAAGGCCACGGCGGAATACATCCAAGCCACCAGCCGTGTCGGTCGTTCATTCCCCGGCTTGGTTTGCACGGTGTTTAATTGGGCCAGACCCCGTGACCTGTCCCACTACGAAACCTTCGAGCATTACCACACGACGTTCTACAAGCATGTTGAGCCGCTGTCGGTCACACCGTTCTCACCGGGAGCCTTGCAACGGGGATTGGCGGGGCTGCTGGTGTCGCTCGTGCGATTGCGGGGTGTGGAGTTCAACCCGAACGAAACGGCCTCCCGCATCACGACCGGCAATCCCTACGTTCAGGATGCCATTGAAACGATTGCGAGGCGGGCCGAGTTGATTGGTGACGGCACCAAGACGGGAGATTTCTGCCGAGCGGAATTGTTGAGTAAGGCCGACTTGTGGCAGGCCGAGGCCCAGAACAATACGGGTGGCCGAACCTTGACCTACACCGAACCCTACGGGTCGGATGGCCCCAAGAAGGGCACCACGGTCAAGTTGCTCCACAGCCCCGGCATGGAGCGATGGGAAGAGTTCACTTGCCTCAATTCGTTGCGTGAAGTCGAGCCGCCCGTGAAGTTCATCGTCAGCGACGGGGGACTCGATGAAATCACCGGCGATCCCACACCGGAAGCCACTCCCGAAGTTCAACCGACTGAAGGAGGGCAGGCATGAGTTCTTCTAGCCACATGAGAAAATCCGAGGTTGGGGAAGTTCGTCCCAGCCAAACCCTCACCACCTACGGCATCGGATCGTTGGTTGACCTGCCGAATATGTCGGTGATCGTGATGGGCTTGGACGACTGGCCCAGCGCACACTCCAACGAGATTGCGGAAGAGCGGCTGTTGCGTTCGGCTCAGTCCATTCTTGGTTCACAAGTCTCTCGATTCCTGACGCCGCCAAGGGGACCGGAAACACAAGGCTCGCAAACCAACTGGTTCGATGAGGCCCGGCAAATCGGCGTGCCAGTGGCCCCGTTTCCACGCTGGATGGTTTGCTCGAAGTGCCGGTTGCTGGCCCCGATCAGTTCCGGGTTGTTCGAGCCAAAGCAACCGCCGTATCGACCCGACCGAGCTTGCTATGTCCACAACTGCACGACGCAGGGCAAATCGCCACTCGTGCTTCCGGCCCGATTCATGGTGACGTGCGAGCATGGGCATCTCGATGATTTCCCGTGGGTGGATTTCGTCCACCAAGGGCCGACGAATTGCAAAGGCTTGCTCTACCTTTACGAAACGGGTGCCAGCGGCGAAGCATTGGACGTGGAAGTAAAGTGCGACGGGTGTGGGATTCGCCGCCGCTTGGGTCAGGCGTTCGGCCCCAACAACCGCACGACGATGCCTGCCTGCCGGGGACGCAGACCCCACATGCGGGACATTGATCCCAACGGCTGCGATCAAGACCATGTGAAGCCGATGCTGCAAGGTGCATCGAATCTCTGGTTCCCCGTGCTGATTTCGGCGTTCTCCGTACCACAGGCTTCTGATGATTTGGGCCGCTTGGTGGAAGACAATTGGGCCGTCCTCGACAAAGTAACGAGCGTCGATGTCTTGAAGGCGTTCCGGCTTATCGGCCAACTCAAAGATTTCAGCAAATACACCGACGACCAATTGTGGGCGGCGATCCAAAAGAAGATTCAAGGCACCGGCGAAGAGGTTGAAGACCCAGACGATTTGAAGTCGCCGGAATGGAAGGTGTTCTCCAACCCGACGAAGGCCAAAGAGAGCCGTACCTTCAAGCTGCGCACCGTCGATCCGCCGACTGACTTCACGAAATACTTCGAGAAGATTGTGCTGGTGGAGAAGCTGCGGGAGGTCCGGGCACTCGTCGGCTTCACCCGCATCATGTCGCCACGGGACTTCGATAATGCTGCCGATGTGCCGCCCGAACAGCGAGCCAAAATCTCACGCAAAGCCCCGACATGGGTTCCCGCTTCCGAAACACAGGGCGAAGGCATCTTCTTTCAATTCTCCGAGTCGCTGATTCAGGATTGGGTGAAGCGTAATCACGCCTACGAACGGGAGTTCGAGGTTGGCCATCAAGCATGGCGGGCGACCAAGAACCTTGACCCGAACAAGGGCTATCCCGGCATCCGGTATGTCTTGTTGCACACGTTTTCCCACGCCTTGATTCGCCAATTGGCCATCGAGTGCGGCTATACGAGCGCATCCATCACCGAACGGATTTACTCTCAGAATCCCGCTGACGGCGATCCGATGGCGGGCGTGCTGATTTACACGTCGGCGGCAGATAGCGAAGGAACGCTGGGTGGCCTATGTGCCCTTGGAGAGCCGGACAAGCTCGGACGGCACATTCGCCGGGCGTTAGAGAAGATGAGCCTGTGTGCGTCGGACCCGCTGTGTTCGGAGCATCTGGTTGGGAGCGGTGAGAAGCTGCACGGGGCTTCGTGCCATGCTTGTTCCTTCTTGCCGGAAACGTCGTGCGAGCGAGGGAACAAATATCTGGATCGGTCGGCAGTCGTTGCGACCGTGGAACGCACCAACTTGGCCTTCTTCGGGTGATCCATGACGCCGGAACGAGTCATTGTCGAATCCGCCTACGCCTTGGCGTGCAGCTTGCCCAGCAGCACCGTCGAAGCGGTAGCGGCTGCGATCTCGACGAGTCCCGACTCATTGCGGGCGGAAATCTCGAAGAAGGTTCCCCACCATCAACACCGGGACATGGCCCTTGCGTTCGTGGATCGCTGGCGAAGTGAAGCGAATGAGGTTGATGGTCGAACGGTCGCCGTGGCGCTGCAATCGGCGGCGTTGTCGGAACAGACCAACCGTGATTCGCAATCGGTCGAACTGGTATGGACCGGCCCCGACACTGAGGCGACTCCCTTCCGCCGCACCGAACAAGCGATCCTGCAAGTTCTGGATGCCGCCAAGTCCAAGATCACGCTGGTGAGTTTCGCCGTGTACCGGATTCCGAACGTCGGTAAGGCACTCGTGCGTGCGGCCAAGCGTGGCGTGCGACTGACGGTGATCGTGGAGACGCCCGACAAAATCGAAGGCCAAGGCGAGTACAGCACGATCAAGGCGTTGGGACAGGAAGTGGCGGCTTGCTCGACGGTCTACTTCTGGCCGAAAGAGAATCGCCCGCTCGGTGACAACAACAAGGTCGGCATCCTGCACGTCAAGTGTGCCGTAGCCGATGGCGAGTGGCTGTTCCTATCGTCGGCCAACCTGACCCAGCAGGCGTTCACGATCAACATGGAATTGGGAATGCTGGTCCGTGGCGGGTCAATGCCGAGTCGGGTTGAGCAGCAGTTCGACCGGCTGATCCAGAGCGGGCAACTGAAACAGGTGTGAGAGAAGGGAGTCGTTATATGACCAGCAAAAAACAACCCGCTGACGACAAGCCCCTCTCCATCGAGCAGGCCAGAGGCAAGATCGCAAAGGCCATGAACGATCTGATGGCGGGCGATTATTCGGGGCCGATTTCCTTCCGTCTCAAGCCGACGAAGAAGCCCGGCGAAACCTACCCGCTGAAACTCACTTGGCATCAACGGGACAGCCTCATCCACTGCACCCGGATCAAGAACAAGATAAAGGAGCGGTTGCAGGAAGCTGGTGAAGGCACGCAAATCGTCGGCGTCACCCGCAAAGAACTCGACCACCTGAACGACGAAATCGGCCAAGCGTCCCTGTATGCCCCGCATCCCCATAAGAAACGGCTCGTGGCGGTGCTGCACAAAGTTGCTGAACTCTTCGCCTCTGACCGAGTGGAGCTATTTGGTGAGGAAACGCCCAAGACTCGGAAGACGGCCCCGAAGAAGGGCGACTTGCTTTACCAGTTCAAGATCACGTTGCTCGACATCAAGCCAGCGATCTGGCGGCGGATTCAGATACCCGATTGCACGTTGGCCGATCTTCACGAGTACATCCAATCGGCATTCGGCTGGTGGAATTACCACATGCACCAATTCGACATTGACGGCGAACGGTACAGCCAACCGGCCCCAGACGGCGACGACTTTGGAATGGACTTCAAAGACGAGACGGACGTGCTGCTGAGCAAGTTGATCCCGAAGTCAGGCCGACCATCTCGGTGGATTTACGAGTACGACTTTGGCGACGGCTGGCGACATGAAGTCTTGTTCGAGGGATTTCCACCCGCTGACCCCAAGGCGAAATACCCGCTGTGTGTTGAAGGGGAACGGGCCTGCCCACCGGAAGATTGCGGCGGGCCTTATGGCTATGCCGACTATCTCGCCGCCATCGCTGACCCAAAGCACGAGCAGCACGAAGAAATGATGGAATGGCGAGGGCCGTTCGATCCTTCGGCGTTCGATGCGAAGAAGGCGACGAAGGAAATGAGGAAAGTAAAGTGATGCCGGATCGGAGGCAGTAGCGTGACGCACTTTACCGAGGTCCAACCAACGCTGGAAAACTACTGGCGATCAATCATCCTGTTTGGTCGCAATGTGGCCTCGTACAAATTCGCCCTCGGCAAGTCGCTGCTGGAATTATCGCAGCAAGGCAAGGAAACCGTTTCCCTCGAAGAACTCGCCGAGCCTTTCGCCCACCAAATTTGCGAGCATCTTCAACTCGCAGCCAAGCAAGCTACGTCAGCATCAAGCCGATTTCTGGACAATTGCCGGAAATTCAACGCTGACGAAATCAAGAAGGAAGAATTGCTCGATGCCACAGCCAAGCTGGGCTTCAATAACGTCATTGACGCATTTCACGTTGTCCACGACGGCGAGATTGGCGTTCGTTTTTTCACAGACGAGAGGAACGGCAAGGAAAAAGGCATCCGGCTCACGCAAGAACTATTTCGACTGACCGAGCAGTTTCAATTTCAAAATCTGCCAACTGAGATTGAGGCACGCTGGCGTTTGGTGGAGACGGCTTGGGAACTGAGCCTGCCTCGTCACGTTCTGACAGTGGGCTACGACAATGAGAGCAAATTGTTGTTCGTCAACGACCGGATGTTTGAGAGAAAGGCGATTACTGGCTGCCGGGATGCACTCAACGGCTACCAAAAGGGAAAATGCTTCTACTGTTTTGGCGACATCTCGGTTGATGCGGCGAATTCGGACCTTGCCGACGTGGATCACTTTCTTCCGCATTCATTGAAGCCGTTCGGCCTTGGCGATCAGATCGACGGAGTTTGGAACCTCGTGTTAGCTTGCCAAAATTGTAATCGTGGCCCGAAGGGTAAATTCGCCCTTGTTCCTGAGCTTCGCTTCTTGGAGCGATTGCACGCACGAAACAGCTTTTTCATCGACAGCCATCATCCGTTGCGAGAGACCTTGATTCAGCAATCCGGCGCATCGGAACTTGAACGCCGTCGTTTCCTTCAAGAGATGTATCAACGGTCTAAGGTGGACCCCAAATGCTGGACAAAAAACGGGGTCAGCTAAGCTTTGAAATTCCCCCTGTTGAATCTTTCAATCCGTTAACCAAGCATGATTTTTCGGCACCGGACCCCTCACCAAAAGTGGGGGTTCGTGACG
>SXGR01556613.1_pt1 | contig 16919 bp, 16 predicted proteins | sample 3174711 | NCBI WGS metagenome assembly SXGR01 (sample SAMN11356860, study PRJNA531348) | freshwater metagenome | isolation source: freshwater sample F1-60 | place: China: Fuxian Lake, Yuxi | collected 2017-12-25
CGATCATCACCACGTCCGGATCCTGCCGCAGGATCGATCTCAGCGCGCGTTCGAACGTGAGCTCGATGCGCGGATTGATCTGTGTCTGGCCGATGCCCGGCAACTCGTACTCCACCGGGTCCTCCACCGTCAGCACATTGAGTTTTGCGGTATCGATTTCCTGCAGCGCGGCGTAGAGCGTGGTGGTTTTACCCGAGCCGGTTGGCCCGGTCACCAGCACAATACCGTTGGGCAGCGTCACCAGACGGCGGAACGTGGCGAGTGTGTCGTCCGCCATTCCAAGCGCCTTCATGCCGAGCCGCGTCTGTCCCTTGTCAAGCAGACGCAGCACCACCCGTTCGCCGTAGGCGCAGGGGATGGTGGATACGCGCACGTCCAACCCGCGCCCGCCCAGACGCAAACCGATACGGCCATCCTGGGGCAGACGTTTTTCAGCGATGTCCAGATCGGCGAGAATCTTCACACGCGATACCAGCGCCGCATGCAGGCCCTTGTGCGGGCGCACCACGTCACGCAGCGTGCCGTCGATGCGAAAGCGCACGGCGGAGGTGTCGGCATACGGCTCGATGTGAATATCCGAAGCGCCGTCGCGCGCGCCCTGCGTGATCAGCGCATTCAGCATGCGGATGATCGGCGCATCATGCGCGCCGTCGAGCAAATCCGCCACTTGCGGTAAACCTTGCATCAGACGTTGCAAATCGGCTTCGCCTTCCACCTCGTTAACCACGGCCGCCGCCGTGTGTGCGCCTTGCGAGAACTGCAAGGTGAGCTCGCGCTCGACGGCTTCCAGCGGTACGCGCGAGATGCCCGCAATCGTGTGATAGCGCGCGATCTCGGCGATGGCCGCGGTACCGGCTTGCGGCCCCAGCAGCAGTTGCAGGCCACTCGCCGTGCTGGTGGCGGCAATGCCATGCTGGCGGCAAAATTGCAGGGGCAGCGCCATGCGGGTGAACGCCGCGTTATTTGCCGGGCGCTGCTGGATTGCCGCGCGCCGGCGCGGGGAACAGCGTTTGCCCCGGTAGTGACGGCGAATCGGGCAGCGCGATGCCGCCACGCGAGCGCGAATCCGCGGCGCCTTGCTGTTCGCGCAGCGTGCGATAGCGGTCCTGCATCAACGTGTCGGCAGCCTCTGCCGTGCGCAGCACCACGGGGCGCAGGAACACCATCAGATTGGTCTTCTGCCGCCGCCGTGTGTCGTAACGGAACAGTTGTCCCACGCCGGGGAGACTGCCCAATCCCGGCACTTTTTCCTCGGTGGCGTTGGCGCTGTCCTGCAGCAAACCGCCCAGTGCAATGGTCTGCCCGTCTTCCACCAGTACGGTGGATTCGATCGAGCGCTTGTTGGTGGTGGGGCCGCTGGTGGATGCCACATCAGCGACGCTGGAGCTTTCCTGGAATACGGTGAGTTTGATGGTGCCGCCCTCGGATATTTGCGGCTTTACGCGCAGGGTCAACCCGACGTCACGCCGCTCGATGGTTTGAAACGGGGTCACCGACGCGGCACTGCCGGTCTGCGCGTATTGTCCGGTGAGAAACGGCACGTTTTGGCCGATGACGATGCGTGCTTCCTCGTTGTCGAGCGTCAGCAGATTGGGTGTCGAGAGAATATTGGCGCCACCGCTTTGCTCGAAAAAGCGTGCCAGCAAACCCAGCGAATACACGCCGCTGAATTTGTGTATCAGGCCCAGGTTAAACCCGGTGCCAGGCAGGGCCGGATTGGTGTTGTCGTTGAGCAGACTGTTGCCGAGCGTGAGGGCATTGTTTCCGCCGCTGCTGAAATTGGTGCCGGCCACACCCAAATTCCGTCTGCTGTTGTTGCCAAGCAGCGACTGCCATTGGACGCCGAGTTCCTCGGTGCGGTCCGCGCTGACTTCCACGATCAGCGATTCGACATACACTTGAGCGCGCCGTGCATCCAGTTTGTCGATCACCAGCCGCAATTGACGGTACACCGGCTCCGGCGCAAAAATCAACAGCGAATTGGTGGCGGGTTCGGCCTGGATGCTTATGCCACTGCTGTTGGAAGGTGCTCCTGTGATGGGGGGGGGAGATGACAGCGGCCGCGGCGGCGTGATGCCGGCAGCCGCAGTCCCACCGGATCCCGGCAATGGCGCGAGGCCCGCCGCCGGTTGCGGATCGCTGCCGCCGGAATAGGCCGAACGCAGGGTCTGTGCAAGCTTGATGGCGTCTGCATTTTTCAGATACACCACATGAATGTTGCCGCTGCCTGCTGTGGGTTGATCGAGCCGCGCCACCAGATCGCGCACGGCGGCCAGCCGCGTGCCGCCTGTGGTGCGCACGATCAGGCTGTTGGAGCGCGGCTCTGCGGCAATGCTCAGTCCGCTGGCGCCATAGGTCCCATTTGTGCCTGCGGGTGAGCCGGGTGCGGGCTGCGCACCTGGCGCACCGGATTGTTCCATAAGCCGCATTACCAGCACGGCGAGATCAGATGCCGTGGCATGTTTGAGAGCAATGATTTCGATTGCGCCGGCCTGCGGCGCATCGAGCACCGCGATCAGGCGGCTGATGCGCCGCACGTTTTCAGCGTAATCGGTCACCACCAGCGAATTGGTGCCGGGTGTCACCGTCACCACATTGTTCGGCGCCACCAGCGGCCGTACCACGTTGAGCAGATTGGCGGCGGTTTCATGTTGCAGGCGAAATACTTGCGTGATGATCTGATCGGCAGCCCCGGGGACTGTGTTGTTCGACCCGACCGGACCACCTTGCAGCTTGGCCTCGGTGTCAGGAATCACGCGCCATACGCCGCCGACTTCGGTCATGTTGTAGCCGGCCACGCGTAACTGCGCCTGTATGGCCTCCCACGCGCGCGCGCGCGACAGCGGCCGCTCAAATTGCAGCGTCACCATGCCCTTAACCCGCGGATCGACCACCACGTCGCGTCCTGTGGCTGCCGCAATCGTGCGTACTGCCGATTCAATATCGACGTTGATGAGATTGAGCGTGACATCCTGCGCGCGCACAGGGGCATACGACAGCGCGCATGTCAGTATGCACGCCAGCGCAACCAGGGGCGCAAGCCTACGGGGGGCGCGAGCCAGGCGCCGCGAGAAGAGAGGAAGTGTAGCTACCATCGGAGTTCCGTAACGGGCGTAGTGCCGCTGAATGAGGCCTTGGGCTGAGGCTGAATTTTCCCGAGCAGGCCCAATAGATTACCAAGTAACGCGTCGTCGTGCCGTGCCGCGCGTGCCGTTCCGTTAAAACTGCAGGATAAGCGGCTTTTAAGGATGCATTGCCCGCGTCCATCCAAGAGCAGGGCGCCTTGCCGTGTGGCGAGTTCGAATTGGCCGGTGCTGGCCGCATTGCCGCGTACCGTGTAGTCGCCCAGCACCACACCCTGTGCCAGCGCGGAGCGCAATTGCGTGATCATAATATCGACGTCGGGCGCGGCGCTTGGCGCGGGATTTGTCGTATTTTTGACCGCCTTGGCAGATGAAAAGCGCAGATCGCCGAGTGACACTTGCACCTCGCCCGTTAGCGCCAGCGTATTGAACGGCGCACCCAAGCCTGCCAAAGCCGCCAGTGGTATCGCGCCACGCCACGGGGATGTGCTGAGCGACCAGCCTGACTGGCCTATCTCCAGCGTCGCCGACATCGGCGCACCCGCCTGTGGCCAAGATACAATCATCTGCCACCGCCAGGGCAAGTGTGGCGAAATGGTCCATTGCACGCGTTGGGGCCAGTGCACCGCATCGGCGCCACCCGCGCCGCTGGTCAAGACCAGCAACGCGCTGCCGCGATGCCACAAGCCACGCGCGTGCGCGAGCCTAACGCGATCGTCTGATGCATTGCTGACGTAGCGCGCGACCCAAGCGGCGGGGATGGCGTAGACCAGCGCGGACAGCAACACCAGCGCCAGCAGCAGCGTTCCAAAGATTGTTAACGAATTCCTGATTTCCATTATAAATCAGATACTTATGCGAACAGTCACTGTGCCGCTGACGCGCCCGCTGACGGCGTCGCGCGCGAGGTTCATCTGTTGCAACTGCGTTTGCACTTCCGGCTTTGCCAGCCACATGGCGAGCCGCGCGCCATCGACGCCTTTCAGTGTGAGGGTCATGGCAGTGCCCGCGCTCGTGGCGTCGCGTGTGTCACTGACCGTCGCGCCCGGCCCGCCGAGGTCGCGTTCGGTTGCAAACAGTAGTGCTGCCGCGGTCGGGGTTGCCACGGCGGCTGCCGCCGGTGCCGCGCGCAGTTGCGCCGCTTGCGTGCGCATCGTGAGTACGCGGGTGTCTAGTGTTTGCAGCGTGGCAGGGGCGGCGCGCACCACGCGCCATGCTGGGCGCACCAGCAGCGCAAAGCCCAGCGCGCCGCACACGATCAGCACCATGACAACGACCAGCAGCCGTTCGCGCGAGCTTGCGTTGTTCCAGCGTTCAGACGTCATGGCGTTCGCGCTCCTTAGCCTTTGGGACTGGCGAGAGTGCCGCTGCCGGCTTCGTTGCCCGCGAAATCCAGCAGCAGCCGGCCGCCGTCGCGCGAGCAGCGCACGCCGGCGCGTTGCAGCACCTCGCGCAGGGCCGCGCCCTGGCATGCTGTCCAGCTGCGGTCCAGCGCCGCGGCATCGGCGTAGCCCGCGCGCAGCGTGCGAGCGGAAACCTCCAGCGTTGTCACCGCCTGCGCGCCGCCGCTTTGCGCGAACAACCCCAGCAGCACGCCAGCGCTGGAAGCCTCGGCGCCGCCGCGCGTGCGTTGCCACGCCGCTTCCAATTGCAAGGCAGGTTCCATCACGCGCGGCACACCGGGTAAGGCTTGCGCGGCGATGCGTTCCATTTCGGCATGGCGCGCGCTGATTTCGCGCCGTTGCTTCATCGCGTAAAGATTCAGCCCCAACAGGTTGACGGCCAGCAGTGCCAGCAGCGCACCCAAGGCAAGGCGTCCGCTGCGCTGGCGTAGCGCATCCGCTCCCCAGCGCAGAACACGCGCGGCGCCATCCGGTGGCGCAAAGTCGAACTGCAACAAATCCCAGCCGCCCCACAGGTGCTGCGCGCCGCGCCGCAGCAGCGCTGCCGCACTCAACATGGCAGGTGTCACGCCATCGCGCGCCGATGGCGCTGCGCACGTGTCATCAGCAAGCCATTGCCATTTTGTTTGTTCACCGCTGGTAGCCGGCAGCACGGCATCTAGTAGGGGCGGCGCCACGCGTACGGCTTCGCCGTTGGCAGTGCGCAATAGCCAGGCGGGCGGTTGATGGCTCTCAAAACGTCCCCACCACGCCGCGCCTTTGGGCAGCAGTGCGGCTTCGGGAATGACACGCGCCACGCGCAACCCGGCCGCATTCAGCGAGGCGAGACATTGCCGCAGCCATGCGGCGTCGCAAATCGCTACTTCGCGGATGCGGCCGTTGTCCGCCGGCGCGGCAGCATAGTGCTGCGCGCCGCCACCGCTTAAGCGGTCGCCCAGCGCGCCGGCCAGCGCCTGCCGTAATTTTGTACCCGCGAGCAAAGGCAGGTCGGCCGCCATGATGATGCAGCGGGAAAGGGGCGCGACAACGGTGACGGCGCTGTGGCCGATGCGGCTGACCGCAACGGACAACGTGCCTTCCATCGCGGCGCTGGTAGTGTCGGCGCCGCTGTAAAAGTGCCACCCGCCGTGGATCCCATCGTGTGGCGCTAAAGCGACCCACACTGAGCTGGCAGCGGCTGCGGACGTTGCAGAATTCAGCGGCATGGGTGTGTGGCTGGTTTGCGAGGTGAGGCTGGAAGATGTAACTAAGAGAACTTAACTATCGGATTTTATTGAACTATTTATCCGGTGCGGCGGCGTTGCTGGCCGGTGTTGCTGGCTTATGGGCGATGAAGTTTAGCGGATTCCATGTGCCAAATCGGCGGGTTCAAAGCAGCGTGGCGAACCCGCTGCGTACCGGAAAAATTCGTGGCGCAGAGTGATTCACGTCAGCGTACTATCTGTGCCAAGTATAGCCTGTCGTGATGGCGTGCGAGCTAAACCTACGCGACTGTATGGCAATCGCGGCGCAGTGCAGGTACCGCCGACAACAGTCGACCAATCGGGTCGCTAAAAGCGAGCGGAATTCCGCACAGGATGCGCCTCCGGGCGGCAGAATTGTTGACTGTCTATGCTGGCGCCGTTGTTGCCCGGCACCACGCCGGCGAAATTCGCTGGGCACATCAAACCTGTTGGCAGCATTGGGGAAAAAGATCGTTCAGTTGGATTTAAGTCGCTTAAAATAATCAATAAAAACAGATACTTATGATTATCGTTTCCCATTTGCCCACACTAGTGAGTACGCCCGCCTTCGAGCGATTCGTAGCCTGCAGCTTCCAGTGATCCTGCGCCGCTCCAACCCCAGGCCAGCACTACATCTTGGCTCGAATTGTTTTTGAATCCGTGCCAGTGGCCGCGTGGGGTGAACACCACGTCACCTTTGCTCGAAGGGATTTCTTGGCCGTTTTCACCGTACATCACGCCACAGCCTTCGATCACGATCCAGAATTCGTCGCAGTTGAAGTGGCGATGCTGATCGTGTTGCGCACCCGGCGGCAGCACCGTCCAGCCCACCAGCAGCTTGTCGGAGTTGCAGGTTTTTTGATTGATCAAAAACTGCACCTGCATGTTGACCCAGCCGTCTTTTTCTTTCAGGCCACCGACTTTGGGCACATCCTTGAGACTGATTTTATAGGGTTTCAGCGTGGTGTATTGATCGGGTTTCATTTTTGTCCTCCCAGTTTGCGATAGGCTTGGTGCGCAATGACGAAATCATGATGATCGAGGCCCAGCCCGCGGCAGGCGTTCATCATCTCATTGGCCGCCGCAGCGAGCGGCGCGGGTGAGCCCAGCTTGCGGCTCTGTTCCAGCACCAGCAGCATGTCTTTTTGTTGCAGCGTCACATCGGCCAGCGGCACGGCGGGCATTTTGCCTTCAAGGATGAACGGCCCGCGATAGCCGAGCACGGGTGAGGCTGCGACACTTTTCAAAATAGCGTCCACCGCGATCTCGCGCGACACGCCACCTTTTTCCGCCAGCGCCACCGCTTCGCCAAAGGCGATGACCTAGATCATCAACAGCGCGTTGACCGACAGCTTCATCTGCACCGCCATGCCATTGACACCGATGTAAGTTGATTTCGGCCCGATGGCGAGCAGCACCGGCAGCACACGCTCATACGCGGCTTTGTCGCCGCCGACCATCGTCGACGCATTGCCCTGCACCAGCGTCACCGGGCTGCCGGAGATCGGTGCATCGAGCATGGTGAGTCCCGCTTGCGCAAATGCGGTGGCGACTTCGCGGCTGGGTTCCGGCGCGATGGTGCTCATGTCAAGATAGAGGCCGCCTTTTTTCAGCCCCGAAATAATGCCATCTGTTCCCAGCGCGACCGATTTCACTGCATCGGCATCGGTGACGATGGAAAACACAATTTCCGACTGGGCGGCGACCTCGCGCGGTGTAGCGCCCCATCGCATGCCCGCGTGGATCAACGCTTCGGCTTTATCTTTTGAGCGGTTCCAGCCCGTAACCGTGTGGCCTGCCGCCATTAAACGCGGGACGATGATGGCTCCCATGGCACCGAGGCCGATGAATCCGAGTTGCATTGCACTTTTCCTGTAAACGTCAGTAGCCGAATGTTACCGTGACCGGCAGATGATCGGAACCCAGATCGGGGCCGATGACGCGCTTCAAGAGCGGTAGTGACGGATGCGCAAAACTGTGGTCGATGGCGATGCCGAGGTTTGCGTTGTCGAAGGTCACCGGCCAGGTGTGATCAAAGCGGCGCGGTAAACGCGCGTCGCGCAGGCCGCTGTCCGCCATGAATTTCCGGAAGTAGGGTGACCACGGCGTGAGGTTGAAATCGCCGACGACGATGGGCGTGGATTGTGTTTGTGAGGCAGCTTTGAACGCGATGTGATCGAATTTGAGGTTTCGCGCGGTTGCCATCAGGCCGGAAATCGGCGGCGGCGCGTGCACGGCGTAAAGCATCGCAGGTTCTGCGCGCTCCGGCATGCTCACGGCAGCTTCGATGTGAGGGAATGCACCGGAAGGTTCACGCGACACCGTGCCTTGCAGCGGAAACCGGCTTGCTACCGCAAGCCCAAACGGCGAATTCTCCAGGTGTCTGATTTGATGGGGAAAAACATCTTTGAGTTCGTCGAGCACCGGTCCAAACTGGTCAGTGGTTTCGAGCAGCACCACCACGTCGATCAACTTGGCGCGGCGGCGCAGGAACGAGCCGACGCGCCCCGGCTGTTCGTGATGCAGGCCCACGTTGAAATGAAACACGGTGATGTGCCTCGCTGCATTTGCTGCTGGCGTGTTCATCTGATGTTCTTGCAGCATCATGCGCATCACGGGATACCCATTCCACATTGCCAGAGCCAGCACCACGGCTGCCCAGCGCCACGTGCGCGTGAGCACGAGTCCCAACGTACACAGCATTGCAAACAGAAAGTAATACGGCGTGAAATGGCTGAAGAGTTCAAATAACCAGAAATGCGGCGCCACTGCCGCGCACAGCGTGGCAAGCAGCAGCATGATGGCAAGCAGGGTGAGGCGTTTGCCGATGCCGGCGCGGAAATCCTGGGTCACAAGTAACCTTGCTTTTGAATGGACGCAGTTGTCAACAGTGTTGTGGCATCACGCCAGCCGCGCACCGGCGCCGCGAATGACCTTCGTTCAACTCACGATTGCGTGCGTCGTTGTCTGGCGTATCGAGTGCGGTTTGGCTATAAAAGGATTCCGGGACTTCGCCGAGGTGCCTGTAAACTGTAGCCCGCACCCCTGGATTTCACAATAGCATCCATGGGTATTCCCGGCGCGCCTGCTGCTGCCAGGGTTTTACCGCCTTGGCTGAATCGCGGTTGGTGACGGTGGCGGCTGACCTTTTGCGCAGCCACGCTCAGGCTAGTGGCGATCTAATAATATTCAATTAAAACAAATACTTACGTATATGCCACGTCCCGGACATTCCTGCTGAAATGCTAATCCGCGCGCATCCCCGTAGCCTCGACCACTGCGCGCCACTTTTTGATCTCTGCGCGTACGTAAGTAGTGAACCGATCCGATGTCATGAAAAACGTATTCGCGCCCAGCGTGTTGAAGCGATCTTTCACTTCCTGTGCACTGAGTATTTTTTCGACTTCGCCACTCAACCGGGACACCACGGGTTTGGGCACGCCCGCCGGCATCACCATGCCGTACCAAATGGTGCTTTCGTAACCGGGCACGCCGGCCTCGGCAATGGTGGGCACATCGGGCAGGCTGGGTGAGCGTTCGGCAGAGGTCACGCCCAGCGGACGCAGCCGGCCGCTTTTCATGTAGGGTATGCCCGACACGATAGTCGCGAACATCACGGGAACTTGTCCGCCGGCGACGTCGATCAGCGCCGGGCCGCCACCTTTGTAAGGGATGTGGGTCATTTTGATCTTGGCCAAGTGGCCGAACATTTCCGCCGTGAAATGATTGGCGCTGCCGATGCCGGCGGAGGCATACGACAGACGCCCGCCTTCGGCCTTGGCTAACGCGATGACATCAAGCACCGATTTGGCCGCAACGCTGGGATGCACCACCAGCACGTTGGGCATGGATACAAAATTGGCGACGTAGGTGAAATCCTTCAGCGAATCGTACGGCAGATTGCGGTACATGCTGGGGTTGACTGCCATGGTACTGGTGGCGGCAAGCAGCATGGAGTAGCCGTCGGCTGGCGAACGCGCGATCAGACCGGCTGCAGCCGAGCCGGATGCGGCGGGGCGGTTGTCGATCACTACGGGTTGGCTCAAGGCCTCGCTCAAACGCCCGCCGACGATGCGTGCGACGATGTCCGACGCGCCGCCGGGCGCAAAGCCGAGCATGAAGCGTAGTGGTTTGACGGGATAACCCGGTGTGCCGCCCGACTGCGCAAAAGCCGTTTGTTGACTTGCCAGCAATGCGGCCGCCAGCCACAGAACACCGAGCCACGGCATTTCACCTGACGTCAGGCATTTGGGGCGCTGGTAAAATCGTTGGATAAAATCCGGTAACATGATGCCGCGTATTTTGCATGAGCTTCAACAGTCCGTCGAGCGTGGTCCATTTGCAGCTATCCGCCGCTTAATGTGTCCACGATGCGCAATAGTCCATAATCTGCCCCTAATCGTTCGCCCTGAGCCTTGCGTTTACGCGCGGGACAGGCTGGTCGAAGGAAGCGGTTATCTGCGAGGGCGTCGCCAGGCTGGGGCTGAACGGTGTAATGTGTTTTGGAAAAATCAATCAATGGGAAGCAGGGCATGGCCGATCTAAAAGCATTACGTATGGTGGTGATGGGCGCTGGCGCCGTCGGCGGCTACATCGGTGGGCAACTCGCGCGCGCCGGTTATCGCGTAGCGTTGATCGACGCCTGGGCGGAGCACGTGGATCATATCAAGGGGCATGGTCTGCGTCTCTCCGATCCACTGGGTTCGGTGGTGGCGCCTGCCGAGGCGTTGCACCTGCATGAAGTGCAGTCGTTGATCCGCGATCCGGTGGACATTGCGTTCATCTGCACCAAATCGTACGACACCGCCTGGAACGCAAAAATGATCGCGCCGTATCTTCGTGACAGTGGGTTTGTGGTGTCGGTGCAAAACAGCCTTAACGAAAACGAAATTGCCGCCATCGTGGGCGCAGATCGCACGTTGGGGTGCATAGCCAGCACCATCAGCGTCAGCTTGACCGGCCCCGGCGTGATTGAGCGTGCGCGCACACCGGGCGGCGAGTCGTATACGGTGTTTCGTGTGGGTGAGTTGCACGGGCGCGTATCGCCGCGCGCGTTGCAGGTGGCTGAAATCCTGTCGTCGGTGGACAGCTCGAAAGTGACCACCAATCTCTGGGGTGAGCGCTGGGCCAAGCTGGTGACCAACTCGATGCATCACGGCATCCTGGGCGCAACGGGTATCCACGATCATCAACTGATGCAGGACGAGCCAACCCGGCTACTCGCCATTCGCTGTGCGGGTGAAGCCATACGCGTGGCGCAGGCGCTGGGGCATGACCTTGAACCGATACTGCGTATGCCGCCTGCGTTGTGGCAGGCCGCTGCCGATGGCCAGGCGGCCGCGCTGGCGGAACTCGAAGCCGGCTGGAAAAAGTGGATGGAGCGCTCGAAAGAACCGCATTACGGTTCGGTCGGGCATGATCTCGTCAAGGGCCGCCGCACCGAGATCGACTACACCTGCGGCTACGTTGCGGCCATGGGCGAGCAGGTCGGGCTGCCGGCACCCACGCAGGCGCGGCTGACGGCCTTGGTGAAGCAGGTGGAGCGCGGTGAAATCAAGCGGGGTATGCACAATTTAAATGAGTTTTTGCGTGAGCGTGACGCAGTGCCGCGTGGCGAATTTTCTGGGAAAAATTGAATCATGGGCAAACATATCGCATTCGTGGGTGCAGGCGCGGTGGGCGGTTACGTCGGCGCGCATCTGGCACGGGCGGGAGAAGACATCACGCTCGTTGATCCGTGGACGGAGCACGTCAACACCATCAATCGCGACGGCATGCGCCTGGGCGGTTCGCAGGGCGATCATGTGGTGCGCGTAAAAGCCCTGCACATTCATGAGGCACAAAGTTTTGTGAAAAAGCCGATTGACATCGCCATTATTTGCACCAAATCGTATGACACCGAGTGGGCGGCGCTGATGATCAAGCAGTATCTCAAGCCGCAGGGGTTTATCGTCTCCATGCAAAACGGCGTCAACGAGGAACGCATCGCCAGCGTGGCAGGCTGGGGCAAAACCGTCGGTTGCATCATCAGCACCATCAGTGTGAATTGCTACAAAGCCGGGCATATCAGCCGCTATCAACAGCCGGGCGGCGATCATCACGCGGTGTTTCGCGTGGGTGAGGTGCATGGTCGTGCGACCGAACGTGCGACTGAACTGGCCAAAATTCTGAATGCGGTGGATACCGCGAAAGTCACAGACAATCTCTGGGGTGAGCGCTGGACGAAATTGACTGCCAACACCATTACCCATGGCTTGCTGGGCGCCACCGGGCAGGACAATCGTGTGGTCTACATCGAGCGTGGGCGCGAGCACCGCATTGGCGTGAGACTTGCGGCCGAGGCCATCGCGGTCGGCCGCGCGCAGGGCTACAAGCTGATTACCGTGCTGGGCATCCAGCCAGATGACTGGCTGGGGGCTGACGGTGGTGATGCTGCGGCGTTAAAGCGCGTGCAGGACGGCTTGACTGCATGGATGGCGACACTGCTGGAGCCGTCGCAATCGTCGGTGGGCCGCGACGTCGCGCGGGGCCGGCGCTCTGAAATCGATTTCACCAATGGGCTGGTTGTGGAGAAGGGCGCGGAGGTTGGCGTGCCCGCGCCCACACATGCGGCGTTGACAGCGTTGGTGCGGCGGATTGATCGCGGAACTTTGAAGCAGGATGTTCGGAATATCGAGACGATATTGGCGTAATCAATGGTTCCCAAACCCTGCGCGGACAATGTGAAATACTTTTATTGTCATTCCCGCGAAAGCGTGAGTCTTTCATGCAGTGGCATAGGGAACAATGGGAACAATTCATGTATTCCCGCCGGCGCGGGAACGACGGCAGTAGGTAAGCGCCCAAAGCCACTCCCGGATAAATCAGTAGTAAACCGCAAGGAAAACAATCATGTCAGGCTGTCTAAACGGTATCAGGGTTCTGGAGCTCGCACGTTTTCAAGCGGGCCCGCGCGCGGGAATGATCCTGGCTGACCTCGGCGCAGAGGTCATCAAGATCGAAAAATTCGGCGGCGAGGAAACGCGCAAATCCGCACCGATAGTCCGCGGGCAAAGCGTTTATTTCAGTGTGTATAACCGCGGCAAGAAAAGCATTTGCCTGGATCTGCGCAAGGCCGAGGGCAAGGCGGTGTTTTTCGATTTGCTCAAGACCACCGATTTTGTCATCGAGAATTTCCGCCCCGGCACCATCGAAGACATGGGGCTGGGTTACGACGAGCTGATCAAGGTCAAGCCCGACATTATTCTGGTGCGCTGCAGCGGCTTTGGCCAGACGGGGCCGTACAAAGACCGGCCGTCGTTTGACCCGCTGGGGCAAGCGATGAGTGGTTTGATGTCGTTGACCGGCAAGCCGCTGGGCCGCCCTGTGGGCACGGCGTTCTCTCTGGTGGATCGAACCACGGCCTTGCATGCCACCATTGGTGCGTTGGGCGCGTTGCGCCATCGCGATCAAACCGGCGAAGGGCAGATCATCGATGTTTGCCTGCTCGATTCCGCGATGACGATGGTTGAGATTCCCGCGGTTTATCATCTTGAAACCGGTGAGGAAGGAGGCGAATCGGGCCGCTTGCCTTATCAGGCCGAAGACGGTTGGGTGGTGGTGACGGGCGGCGTCACGGCAAAACTCACCGAGCGGCTGGCTGAGTTAATTGGTAAGGATACGCAGGCGCCGCAGGGGGCGGGCGGTTCACTGTTTGGCCATAATAACCCGGTGTTGACGGCATGGTGCAAGCGTCACACGGTGGCTTACATCTGCGATCAATTGCTGGCGATCGGCATACCGGTGGCGCCGGTGATGACGGTTCCGCAGGTGGTGAAAGACCCGCATTTGTGGGAGCGTGAAATGCTGGTTAAGGTGCCGGATGCCCTCGCCGGTGAGATGCACGTGCCGGGATTAAGCATCAAGCTGTCGAAGACGCCCGGCGCTGTTGGGCCGGTGCCGGTGGCCGGACAACATACCGATGCGTTGCTGTCGCAACTGCCAGGCTATGGCGATGCGAGAGTCGCCCAGTTGCGGGCAGCCGCCGTGGTTGCGTAGCGTACATTCGGCAAACGGTTGCTCTAGTGGTGATAAAAATATCAATAAAAACAAATACTTACCTTGCCGCAGCTAACGCGGTATCGGCGCTTGTGTGGCGCAACCCTGTCGTTTGAGGCCCTGCCGCGCTGTAGCCTATTCACACGGGACATGGTCTCCATCGCAGAAATCGGCTGCCTGGTTACGAGATGCGCAAGCCGTACGGCGAGCGGGTACCGGGCGCGCCGCCACCCGATTTATGTGTGGCGACCAACAACGGCATGGGCCGCATCACTTCGGGGTTTACATCGAAGACCTCGAAGGCACGGCGAACAAGTGTATGGCCAACGGGACCGTGCCGTATTCGGAACTGCCGGAAGACCCCGGTGAGAAAGCGAAGAACTACCGCTTGAAGCGCTCGGACAAGTTCAAGGGTGTTGAACAGTGCCTGTTCGACATTGCCGATGAGCCGTGGATCGGCGCGACGAAATAAACCGCACGGATTACATCAAAATCCGCCCGCCGTTGATATCCAACGCCACGCCGTTGAGATAAGCCGCACTGTCGGAGGCGAGAAACACCATCGCGTTGGCGTGATCTTCCGGATCGGGCAGGCGGCGCAACGGAATGGTTGACGCGATCTGCTCAATGTTGGCTTCGGTGCGCAGTGCGCGTACGCGAGGCGTTAGTGTGGTAATCGGTGCGATGGAATTGGAGGTAATGCCTGACGGGCCGAGTTCAATCGCCAGAAAGCGCGTGAGCTGAATCACACCGGCCTTTGACGCGGCATACGCGGGAGAGGTCGAACCAAACAGCGTGCGGCCTGAAATCGACGATACGTTGATAATGCGTCCCGCCTTCGACTTTTTAAGGTAAGGAATCGCGCGCTTGCACATCAGAAACGTGCCGCGCAGATTCAGGGTCACCGTGCGGTCCCAGTCATCCACCGGTAGTTCTTCCACACCGGTGAGCTTGCCGTAGCCGCCGGCGCTGTTGACCAGAATATCGATGCCGCCGAATTCGCTGGCCACACGCGCCAACGCATCGGTAACGGATTTATCGTCGGTGACATCGGTGCGCACGTATAGCGTGCGTGAGCCGTTGATTTCATCAGCGACTTTTTGCGCACCGGCAGCGTCGATATCCAGCAACGCGACCAGAGCGCCTTGCTGTGCGAATTCGCGTACGGTGGATGCGCCGATGCCTTGCGCTGCGCCGGTGACGACGGCGACGCGGCCTTTGAGTTCAGGATAAATGGCCATGATATAAGTATTTGTTTTATACGGATATTTTATATTGGGTCACGCCGGCAGTGCAGCCGCCATGAGCTCGGGCGCGACGCCTTGCACCTCGGCGTTGGCGAAGTTGAGTTCGATTTTTACGCCGTTCGGATCCAGCATGAACAACTGAAACAGACCCTGATCGTCAACCATGCGCAGGTGAAACTTCACACCGAGTTGTTGCAGCCGCTCCATGGTGTCGCGCAAGCCGGTCGCGCGAAACGCGATGTGATCGACGACGCCCGAGCCGTGCGTCGCCTCGCTTTGTTGGCCGAGATAGGCCTTGCGATTTTCACTGACGTTCTTGCCGCCGACGGTGAGATGCAGCACGTCGGTGTCGCCGATGTACAGCCACACCACCGGAAACTTGAAATCCGGGCTGGGGCCGACGCGCATGCCCAGCGTGTTGACATACCAGTCGCGCGTGCCTTCGAGATCGGCGGTTTGAATGAGGAAATGTTCGAAGTGATGTAGGGGCATGTAGGCCTATCGCGCAAGATTTACTTGGTGGCGTCGCCACCATCAAGAATGATCTGATCCACTTCGCCCGCACCCGGCGCGCGGCGGAATGCGGCAGCGGCCTGATATTCGGGCGACTGGTTGCATTTTACCGCCTGCTCGAAAGTATCGAACTCGATCACAACGAAGCGGTGAAACTTCTCGGTGCCTTCCATGATCTGAAAGCGCCCGCCGCGCGCCATGACACGACCGCCATACTTTGCGATGATGCCCGGCACGAGGTCTGTGTATTTCTTGTATTCGACAGGGTTGTCGATTTTGCAGCGGGATATCCAGTAAGCAGCCATGCAATTTTCTCCAGACTATTTTCCAGCGACGTTGCCCAGGCTTGGCAGCCACGTTGCGAGTTGCGGGAACGCAGCGATGACCACGATCACGGCGAGCAGGCAAATCCAGTACGGAATACAACCCTTGAATATATCGCCAAGCGAGGCCTCCTGTGGCAAGGCCGCTTTGACCGTGAACACGAGTATGCCAAACGGCGGTGTCAGCAAACCGGTTTCGATGGCGAGGATGCCGAGGATGGCGAAGGCCAATGGATCCATGCCGAGGGCTACTGCTACAGGTGCGAAAACCGGCACCGTCAGCAGAATGATCGAGATTGAATCGATCAGCATGCCCAGCACAAACCAGATCAGCACCATCACCGCCAGTACTCCCCAAATGCCAAGGCCGGAAGTCAGGAAAAATTCCTTCGCCATGCCGGTGATGCCGGTCATCGACAGTACGCGCGAATAGAGTTGCGCGCAAAACAGCAGTATCAGCAGCGGCGCGGAAGTGCGGCCGACCGAGAGAATCACGTCGAACAATTCCTTCGGCTTCATGCGCTTCCACATCGCCAGCAGCAGCGCCAGTGCCGCGCCCACGCCCGCGCCCTCGGTGGGGGTGAAAAAGCCCAGCCAGATGCCACCCAGCGTGACACCCACCAGTAGAAATACGAGGCCGGTGCTGATCAGCAGTTCGCGGAATTCGGCGTCGGAGATTTCGACTTCGCTTTGCACCTGCGCGAGTTTCGTACCTGCGCCCACCAGTTCTGGCTTCAGGGAAGCCGCGCCGATGATGTAGGCACAATAGAAAAACACCAATATGAAGCCGGGAATAATACCGGCGATAAAGATTTTGCCGATGGCCTGTTCGGTCAATACGCCCCAAACGATCATCAACACGCTGGGTGGAATCAGCATGCCCAGACACGCGCTGCCCGCAATGCAGCCCAACGCGAACTTGCGGTCGTAGCCGTAACGTTTCATTTCTGGGTAGGCGATGCGTGAGAACGCTGCCGCTGCCGCGATGGATACGCCGGTGACGAAGGCGAACACCGCGTTCGCGAGTACCGTTGCGATGCCGAGCCGGCCCGGAATTTTTTTCGTCAAACGATTGGTCAACGCGAACAGA
>SXGR01093505.1_pt1 | contig 16914 bp, 7 predicted proteins | sample 3174711 | NCBI WGS metagenome assembly SXGR01 (sample SAMN11356860, study PRJNA531348) | freshwater metagenome | isolation source: freshwater sample F1-60 | place: China: Fuxian Lake, Yuxi | collected 2017-12-25
CGGCAATGGCGGCGTCGGCGGCGTCGGCGGCCTGGGCGCCTCGGGCGGCATCGCCGTCTCCTCCGACGCCTTCTGCGCCGAGCCCGGCGGCCGAGGCGGCAATGGCGGCGCGGGCGGCGCGGGCGGCGGCTCAGGCGGCTCCTGCGGCGGCATCTCGGTCGGCGTCTTCCTCAACGCCAACGGCAACGCCCTCAACGCCACTGGCCTGCGCGACATCAACACCTTCGAGGACACTGGCCGCGCCGGCAACGGCGGCAACGGCGGCGGCTCCACCGTCAACCCCGGCGGCAACGGCGCCAGCGGCATCGTCGAGGACGTCCTCCAGCGCTGACCGTCGATCCCAGCACGCTCGCGAGCGCCCCGACCCACCGCGATGCGACCCCCCTCGCCGCCCCACGGCGAGCCACGACGCGCCACGATCGAGCCACGATCGAGCCACTATCGAGCCACGACGCGCCACGATCGAGCCGCCCCAGGCTCGCGCCTGGGGCTACAGGGAAGGGACGCCCCTTCGGGGCTCTCGACCGGGCGTCAACCTCCCGGCGTCGTGCCCCATACAACAACCTGTTGAAATTATTAAAGATCTGCGTTCGAGTGACACGACGCAGGGAGGGGGCGGCCTGTCGCCAGCCCCGAAGGGGCGTCCCTGGCCTGTAGCCCCAGGCGCGAGCCTGGGGGGCTCGTCGGAGGGACCATGATCCCACCCACCGGAGTCGACCCGTCGTGATCGACGTGCCCCCTCGCCCGATCCCCCTCGTCGGAGGGACCATGATCCCACCCACCGGAGTCGACCCGCCGTGATCGACGTGTCCTCTCGTGCTACCCCCTCGCCGGAAGGACCGCGATCTCGGTCCGCTAAAACCCCCGATAGCTTGGATCGCACAACCCCCACCGCCCCTTCCATGCGCTGATGTCGAGGCTGCGCGCCGTGACGATCCCATCCGAGAAGCCGAAGGTGAACTGCAGGTGCTCCTTGCCTCGCTTTGTGAAGGTTGAGGCAAGGCCGTGCTCGTCGTGAGCCAGCCGAAGCGCCGTCTGGTTGATGATCAGGAAGTCGCTCCATGCTCCCGCTCGCCTGACCGCGAACACGAACACCAGCTCTGGGACTTGACGCTCCACAAGCTGGGCGAGGCCCGTTGAACCTGGCGCTCTAACCATCTTTGCGCTTGTAGAGCGCCGCTTCGGCTGTCTTGACCTGGACGCGCGAAAAATGCTCCATCCGGTCGCGCACGACGAATATGTCGTCGCCCATGTCCACTTCAGGCAGCGCCACGTTCCATCCTCGCCACAGGAGCTCCGCCATGACGGCCAGCTGACCGCTCCTGCCGCGATAGACCCGCTCATAGCCCGACATAGACGATCAGGCCGCCGCCGAGAAGAGGGTTTCGTGCTTGACGGGGTTGACGAAGGTCACCTGCTCAAACCCTTCGGCGAGCTGCTCTGGCGACAGACCTGTGAGCATGAAGGCGACCTGCTTCCACCACCCCGACGAGACCTCGAAGAGCCTGGCGTAGGCCGCCTCCGAGTCAAAGCCCAGATAGATCTGCGAGGGGGACTGCTCCAGGGTCGGGAAGCGCTCGCGCAGCATCAAGGCCGTCCTGGGGCTCAGTCCAAAGGTGCATCCTCCGCGCTGAAAGCCCACCTCGATGGTGATTGTGCTCATGACTGTCCTCCACTCAGGCGATGACAGGACACTCCCAGTACTGTAACGCGGTTCAGTCCCCTGATCAACCAGCAGGTTCGCGGCAGGTCAACGGTCGTTGACGGACACGAGACCCCGCCTGGAACAATCTGGAGCCCCGGAGGGGCGAAACAGAGGTGCCACGCGGTGCAGCCGCGACAGCTGCAAACCCGTCGATCTTCACGGGCGGCTGGCGCTCAGAGGGAAATCGCGGACGTTCTCCATGGCCGGGACGGTGGGATGCTGGGCGCCGTCGGTCAGCTCAGGGACCCGGCGCGAGACGAAGGTGCTCAACTCCAGGACGGAGTTGAAGCCGTCTCGATCGCCCGTCGCCTGGTCGGCCGCGCCGCGCAGGCCCTCAAGCAGCGCCGCCGTGAAGGCGCCGTGGCCCCCGCCCCAGCGCGCGCTCTCCAGCGAGGACTCCCGGCCCGTCGAAGAGGCCATGATGCTCAGGCCCGTGCCTTCGCTCAGGAGCTTGATGGCGTCCTCTGCCGTCACCTGACCCCGACGCTGGACGTCGGAGGCGGGCAGCGAGCCCGCGTGGCAGATGTCCATCCAGAAGACCGCCTTCTGCCTCAAGGGCCGGTTCTGGAGGAAGCGGCGAAACTCCGCCACCTCGAAGCCCGTGTAGGGCTTGTCGATGGCAGAGTCGTGGGCCATGAAGTAGAGGATCTGATCGTTGTCCTGGACGCCATGGCCCGCGATGAAGATCAGGATCACGTCCTCCTCTGCGGCCTGCTTGAGGAACTCGTGCATGGCCAGCTTGATGTCCCGGGCCGTGGCCTGGGCGTTGACCAGCACCCGCGCGCGGACCTCCGCGAAGAGGCTTCCCTGCTGGGCCTTGAGCGCCTGCTCCAGCGCCTCCACGTCCCGTGCGGCGAACTGGAGGTCCTGGCCCTCGGCGAGGTACTGGCTGACCCCGACGCCGAAAAACCACAGCCGCGCCGTGGGGGCGCGGCCCCGCTGCTGCGCGGCGTCTCGGTGGGTGACGAGCGTCTCGGTCTGCACGTCGATGCCTCGAAAGCGCAGGCTGACCTGGATGACGTTGAGCCCTTCGGCCAGATCAAAGCGGCGCTCCTCGGCCTGGCGGACCTCCGCGGCCTCGCTCGTCGGACGCCCGCCGCGCTCGGCCCGCCCGTTGAACATGAAGCGCACCTCGTAGGGCGCGTCGACGTCGTAGAGGCGCTCGATGGAGTAGCGCAATGCGAAGGAGTCCTGGCGGATGCGCTCTGGAGGGGTGCTGTGGAGCACGAGGCGGTAGGGGGGCCTGAAGACGTCCCCTTCGAGGATCGGGGCCTGGACCTGGGCGGAGGTGGGGTTCGGCTGGGGGTCGAAGGCCCCCCCCAGGGCCTGGAGGACCTTCCGATCGTCCTCATAGCGCTTGCGCAGCGCCTCGAAAGGCAAGAAGTCCTCCCCCATGGCCCAGTAGACCCGCTCGGCCCCCCGCATCGACGCCGCAAAGTAGCCCTCCGGCGTGAACACCAGCCACTCGCCCTCGGCGCTGGCGATCACCGACACCCGCTCCTTGAAGTCCTTCAGGCCAAGGAAGGCCATGCGCCCGGACAGATCGATGAGGACCAGCAGGTCTCGCGCCTCGAAGACCTGGTGGGCCTGGATCAAGCGCCCGGTCTGGGCCGTCCGGAGGATCTGCCCCTGAGCGTCCTGGCGCTCGACCCGCATGGCGCTGAAGTGGAGGCTTTCCCCCCCGGCCAGCGCCACGCTGACGGGATCGGAGCGCTTCCAGGCGCCCGTCTCGGGCACATAGCGCAGCCAATAATCGCCCGAGCGCGCCGACACCAGGCCCTCGGCGTCAAAGGCCAACCCCTTGACCGCCTCGGTGGTGATGGTGCGCCCGGCCTTGCCGGAGGACAGCTCCAGCAGCCCGATCTCCTTGCCGTCGTCGATGGCGTGGCCAAAGCCATCCTGCCACCAGGTGCTGGTGGCCACCTGACCCCTGTCCTCGTCCAGGGCCACCCGCACGCCGGCGCGAAAGATCCGCCCGAAGCGCAAGCTCGCCCGGACGATCTTGATCGTCGTGGAGAAGAGCTTCTTGCCCGTGTCCAGCTCGAAGGCCGCCACGATCCCCTCGTCGGGGACCTCGTTCTGCCCATCGAGCTCGTCCTTGGCGACGCCCCCCAGGACGATCCGCGTCTTGCCCACGGCCACGTCCTGGACGTCGAAGCCGGGGGCGATGGGCAAGACCTGACGCCCGAAGCGCTCGGTGTCGATCTCCACCAGCCGCCCCGCGTCCCACACCACGAAGCGCCCCGGCCCTCGCCCCTCGAACATCCGCGACCTGGGTCCGAAGGGCCACGAGTGCACCCGCCGCGCCGTGGCCACGTCCCAGGCGTGGACCCCGGCCTTGTCGTGCACCAGCAACAGGCCCCGCGCGTCGTCCTTGAACGACGCGCTCGGCGCCAGCCCCACGCCTCGGATGGTTCTGGCCACCCGGTAGCTCGGCACCTCGACGATCTCCACCCTGTCCTCGTAGGCCAGAAAGAGCTTCGACCCGTCCGGGTTGAAGACCGCGTCCCGGATGCCCTCGTCGCGCAGCTCCGCGCCCTCAAACAGGTGCAGGAGCCGCATCGCCGCCACGTCGTAGAGCCGGACCTCGCCCTTGAAGCGGCCCTGCACGGCGATGATGGGCTTGCTGGGGTGCGCCGCGATGCGCCGCGAGGCGATGCCGGGCTCGTCGACCGTGCGCCGCTCCCAGGTCCGCGTGTCCCACACCGAGATCTGGTGGCGGTTGTCGGTGGCCACGAGGTAGCGCCCGTCGTGGGTCTGGCCCAGCCCGTGAACCCAGTCCACGCCGTCGAGCGCGCGCTCGAAGGCCAGCGTCCTGGCGTCCCAGACCAGGACCTGCCGGGCCTGCGCCTGCGCCGTGTAGAACCAGCGGCCATCGGCGCTCCACAGCGACTCTCCGGAGATCTTCTGCCTGCCCATGCGCCCGGCGCGGCGCGCGCCGCTGCTCACGTCCACCACCGTGAAGGTGCCGATGTTGTCCTGCACCGCGACCTGCTTGCTGAAAGGGTCCCACCGAGGCCCGTCGAGATCGAACTGAAAGGGCATCTGATGGACGACCTGCCCCGTGCGGGTGTCGAAGATGAACAGGTTGTGGAAGGCCGTCCCGCCGACCTCCGTGAAGTTGGACACCGAGGCCAGGTAGCGCCCATCGGGGCTGAAGCGCCGCCACGACCCTCGGCCCAGATCCATCACCTTGACCCCGCGCTCTACATCCCAGAGCTCCATGGGCGCCGAGCCCAGGGCCATGGTGCGGCCATCGGGCGACAGATCGAAGTACGACGCGTCCAGCAGCGCCGTGTAGGCCAGGCGAGGCTCCTTCAAGGAGGCGACGGGAATGACCTCGACGCGCCGGTTCTGCCCTTGGCCCTGGGCGGTGGCGTTGGAGGCCAGCGGATAGCGCGGCCCATACCCCACGGCCCGCAGCTGGCTGGGCGCCACCCCGAAGCGGCCGCTCAAGACCCGACGCGTGCTCTCGGCGCGCTTGAGCGACAGGGCCTCGTTGCGCGCCGGGTTGCCCACGTTGTCCGTGTGACCCTCGATGGCGAAGATGATGTCCTGGGCTTCGGGCCGCTTGAGGATCTGGGCCACCCGCTCCAGGTCCGCCATGCTGGACTCGGGCACCTCGGCGTCGCCCGACTTGAAGGGGATCGACAGCTTGATGCTCTCGCCCATCTCCTGGCGCCAGTGACCCAGGAAGGGGTTGCGGGCCTGGTGCTCGCGCCCTCGAACCTCCGCGTCCAGCAGCGCCCCCAAGGTCGCCCGGCGCTCCTTGAACCACGACAGGTTGAAGTCCTTGAGGGTCTTCCGGTAGGCCTCCAGCGCCTCCAGCGCCGCCTCGAAGCGCCGCCCGTACATGGCCCGCGACACCTCCACGTGACCCGGCAAGCCGCGCCCCGCAAAGGCCGGATGGGCGCTGAGGCGCTGGGCCACCGCCTCGTCCTGATCCAGCGGCGCGGCGTAGCTCCACAGGTAGAAGTTGGCCACCCCCTCGCACTCCTCCTGTGTGCGGCAATCCGCCAGCGCACGATCGAAGGCCGCCTGGGCGCGCTGCGGATCCCAAGCCGTCTGCATGAAGTACACCCCGAGCTCTCTGGAGATCGCCGCCCGACCGGGCAGGCGCTGCGCGGCCTCCTCCAGGAGCCTCAACAGCGCGCCGTCGAGATCCCCGTACCCCACCAGGAGGCCGACGGCCTCCAGGACCGCCTCCTCGCTTGGGTAGCGCTGAAACGAGGCCACGAAGACCGAGCTGATCTCCCGGGGGGCCTCGATCCGCCCCTTGAGCTGGCTCGCCGCCGTGTGGATCACCTGCGCCGCCTTCAGGGGGTCGAGCTGCTGGCGCGCCATGTGCTCCAGGGCCTTGCCCACCGGGATCCCGATGCGCTGCTCCACCGACAGCGACCGATCCGTGCCGTGCTCGAAGGTCTCCTCGATGTAGCGCTTGTACAGCTCCGCCTCGGCGCCCTGCTTCTCAAAGAGCGCCCTGTCCATCAACACCAGCGCCGACGCGTGATCCCCGGCGACCTGGGCCTCGATCCCTCGGATGAAGTCGAACAGATACCATTGCGGGTGCAGCGCCTCCTGGGCCTCCAGCAGCGACTTGGCGGCGGCGCGATCGGTGAGGTGGAAGTAGGCGGTGCGCAGCGCGTTGGGCTCCTTGACGGCCACGTCCTGGACGGCCTCCGAGGCCCGCTTCCACAGCGCCATGATCGCCGCGTCGTCCCCCTTGGCCAGATTCAGGAGGTTGCTGGCGCAGATGGTCAGCTCCGGCGCCTGATCGAGGCACCGCGCGTAGCACGCGCGGGCGCTCTCCGTCTCCCCGCCCTTGTCGTACAACCACCCGCGCGCGAACCAGCCCTGGGGCGTCTCCGGGTGGAATCGAGCCAGGTAGGTGCGCACATAGCTGCGCTCGGACAGGAAGTAATTGCCCCCGGCCAGGTGCGTCGCCAGGATCTCGGCCGGATCGCGCCCCTTGAGGTCGGCGTACTCCGGCCCTCCCTCCGGCAACATCTGGATCGGCGGCGCCTGGGGCACCTCGGGACCCTTGGCGGCCTCGATCGGCAGCTTGTCCGGCACCACGGCTGGCGTCTCGCACGCCCCCCACAACAGCGCCACCCCACAAACCCACAGCCCTGCGCCGATCCTCATGGCCCAACCCCCGCGCCTCGATCCTCAACCCCTCGGCCCATTTCGCCCACAACCACGCCCACAACATGCCCTCCGACGACGCCACCCCGCCGATCTCGACGTGTCCTTCAACGAAGGCCCGGTCGACCCCTCATCCCAGCACACCCTCGCCCGCCCCGATCTGCGCTGCACCCCGACGACCCTCGACATCTGGGAAAATCGCGCGATCCCTTCGTTGGCGCAGCGCCTTTTGAGATGATCGACACCCCTTCCTCTGCTCTCGAGGGGACCCCTTCGGATGTCTTCGCGCTCGAATCGCTCTTGCCAACCCACCCTCTCTTTCCTCTGAAGGGACCTTGCCCCTTTTTCATGCAGTCGAACCATGGAACGGTAGATCAGTCGAACCTGGCACAGCGGAAGCCCGTGAAGCTGTCGGCGCTGGAGGGCGCGTCGTAGCCGCGATTGGCGGCGCGCGGGGTGGACGGATCGTTACCCCAGCTGCCGCCGCGTAGGATGCGCTCGAAGCCGCTTTCTAGATTCACAGGGTTCTTGCTTGGAGCACTAGCATAGTAGTCCGTGTCATACCAGTCCTGCACCCACTCCCACACGTTACCTGCCATGTCCTCCACACCGTACGGGCTCGCTCCACCCTTCTTCGACCCCACCTCCATCGTTCCACCCGTCCCGCAACCATTCCCTCCTTCATCCATCACCGCACGCTCGCACGATGCCTCCTCCTCACCCCAGGGATACGTCCTTCCATCCGTCCCTCGCGCCGCCTTCTCCCATTGCGCCTCGCTCGGCAACCTCTTGCCCGCCCACTCGCAATACGCCACCGCCTGAGCCCAATCCACACCGTTTATCGGATGCTTCCCTCTGCCCGACGCCTCCCAGTTGTACGCCCCATCCTCTTTCGTGCTCTTCGGCGCGCTGCACTTGCCCTCACGCACGCACTGACCGTACCCCTCCACCGTCACCTCGACCTTGTCGATCCAGTACGCATCCAGATTCACTTGACGCCTCGGCTGCTCATCCGACTCAACGTCATCCGACCCCATCCAGAACTCCCCCGCCGGGATCTTCACCATCCCTTCAAAGGCCTTCTCCCCCGGAGGATCCTTCTGGCCCAATCCCTCCTGATCCATGCTGCGATTACGCGCCGCGATCCCTTCTTCCTTCTCCACCGCCTTGTCCGACGCCCTCGCATCCTGCCCGGCCTTGGCGACGCACCCTCGCCCCTCCTTGAACTCCATCCCCGTCGGACAGCCCTTCGAGGCGATGATCGGGACGCACCCTTGCCCCGCCTTGAACTCCATCCCTGACGGGCAGGCCTCGCCTCCGACCTTGGCGACACAACCCTGTCCAGCCTTGAACTCCATCCCTGACGGGCAGACCACCTTGACGATGATCGGGACGCACCCTTGCCCCGCCTTGAACTCCATCCCTGACGGGCACGACCCGTCGACGCGCTCCTCCTGACGCCTCGTCGCGGGCCTCGTCTCCGGGAGCCTCACCATCCCTTCAAACGCCTTCTCCCCCGGAGGATCCTTCTGGCTCGCCCCCCCCTGATCCGAGCCCCGATCACGCGCCGCGATCCCTTCTTCCTTCTCCGCCGCCCTGTCCGACGCCTTGTCCGACGCCCTCGCATCCTGCCCGGCCTTGGCGACGCACCCTCGCCCCTCCTTGAACTCCATCCCTGTCGGGCAGCCCTTCGAGGCGATGATCGGGATGCAACCCTGTCCCGCCTTGAACTCCATCCCTGACGGACAGACCTCGCCTCCGACCTTGGCGACACAACCTTGTCCCGCCTTGAACTCCATCCCTGACGGACAGACCGCCTTGCCGATGATCGGGACGCACCCTTGCCCTGCCTTGAACTCCATCCCTGACGGGCAGGACTCCACGGCTGCCGCCTTCTGGCGGTGCTTCGGCGCCAGGAAGACGAACTCGCCCTCGCCGGCCCGCCCCATGTGCGGGTTCTGCGGACGCTTGAACTCCCCCAGCGCCGTCTGCGCCACCGCCGGCTTGATGAAGGCCGCAAGCTCGTCGCTCGTAATCAACCCGTCGCCGTTCAGATCCCCGTCCCCTTCGAGCGCCTTGATGAAGAACCACGTGAAGAGCCCGTGCCCCTGGTAGTTGTCCAGCACCTCCTCGTCGCTACCACCGGCCACCAGCGTCAGCCGCACCTTCTGCGACGTCACCTTGCGCAGGTAATCCGGCACCCCCCGCGACGACGACGATCGCGTCGTCGCCGGCGGCACCGCCAGCCCCGAGTAGCACGCGTCGGCCACGAAGAAGGTGTGCTTGCTCGGGTAGGTTCCCAGCCACGCCTGAAGCTCGCTCATCGAGATACCCGTGCTCGTCGGCGAGCTCGGATCACCGTCGATCGGCATCAGGTAGCCCAGCGCGCTGGGACCTTCTCCGACCGTCGTCCCGTGGCCCGCGAAGTAGATCATCACCCGATCCTGCGCGCCGATCTTCGCCTTCAACTTCGTCCCGAGCAGATCCGCGATCGCCCGCCGCGTCGCCGCACCATCCAGCAGCAGCGTCACCTCCATTCCGTGCGACTTGAGCACCTCGGACACCGCACGGGCGTCCTTGACCGCCCCCTTGAGCTTGCCCATGTGCTCGTATCGATCGATCCCGATCACCACCGCGTGCGACCGCGCATACAGCTCCACCTCCCCGACGAGCCCCTGGTTGCCCTCCGGCGGCGCCTCGTACACCACCCGACCGCCTCGATCCTGGCTCGCCACCTCCACCACGCACCACAGCGCCGCACCGATCGCCGCCAGAGCGACCATCCACCCGCGCCTCGATCCCCAAGCGCGCCCCGACCCCCGACCGCTCATCGATCCCCAACCGCTCATCGATCCCCGACCGCTCATCGCGTCACCTCTCTACTTCACGTGTCGGATCACGAACTCCACCGTCACCACGTCGAAGTCCTCGGCCACGATACGATCCGGGCGAGTTCCCTCCTGGCCCTTGTTGTCGATCGCCTCCGAGGCCCCCTTGTAGCGACCGCCGCGCGTCGCCGAGGGCTCCATCTTGGCCGATCCGGTCTCCCCGCCCTCGACCTGGCCGCCGCCGCCGCGCGTCGCCGAGGGCTCCATCTTGCCGCGCGTCCGGCTGGCCTTGCGATCAAAGCGACCGCCGGGCTGCGGCGGGATGTCCAGGCCCCGCTCATCCTCCAGCTCGCGGATCGGGTGGACCGAGGCTACCACCTGCAGCTGCTCCAGCACCCCCGCCATCTCGTCCAGCTCGATCCAGTCCCCCTCCACGGGGGCCTGACCGAGCACCCCGGCCTCGAAGCGGTTGTCGTCCTGAGGGCGAGGGAAGAACATCTGATATTGACCCGTGCTGTTGGACAGGTTGAAGTAGATGTACACCGGGCGGTTGGCCTTGAAGCGCACCTTGAAGCGGTCGTACTCCTTCAGGTTGGCCCCGTTGCAGCCCACGACATCCTCGAAGCGATCTGGCCCCACCTTGCGCTTGCACACAAGCTCCACCTCGACCTTCAGTTCCTGGCAGAAGCCGCCGCCTTCCTGCGGCTCCAGCGTCAGCGTCCCCCCGTTGTAGAAGCCCCGCGAGGAGGTCCGGCACCCCGCAGGCTGGGGCGTGGGCGCGCCCGCGACCTGACGGCCGCCGCGCGTGGCGTCCTCCAGCCCGTCGAAGACCTCGGGCCTGGCCTCGGCGTTCTCCAGACACACCGTCGTCTGCTCCAGCCAGTCGATCCGGGACTCCAGCAGCCAGACAAAGTGCTGCGGATCTTGCGCCGAGCTGGCGCCGGCCAGCAAGCGATCCAGCACCCGCATCGCCGTCAACTGCTGATCCAGGCAGTAGCGCCGACGACCGTAGGCCACCGCGTCGATGGCGCCCCGCTCCAGATCCCCGCACAGCGCCTCGGTCTTGAGCTGGTAATCGCGCTGGATGCCGTCGAAATGACCCCGCACCTCCTTGAGGCGCTCGACCTCCACCGCGCCGCCCATCTCCACCATCGCCGTCTCGAAGCGCCCGCCCACCGCCGTGCGGGTTTGCTCGATCTCGTCCCGCATCCCTCGGCACGACGACGCGCCCTCTTCATCACCCGACGGGATCACCACCCCCGGCCCCGTACACCCCCACGATCCCAGCACCAGCACCGCGCACCCCAGGCACGCCACGATCCGCCCGATCCCCTTCATCGCTCCCCCTCCCTTCGATGTGCGATCCGCGCTCCAACCCCACCCCTGCCACGATCGCGACGCCACCCGCGCTCGCGACCACCCACGATCGCCAGCACCCCACCGCCACACCGCGACGCCGCGATCACCAGCGCCGCACCGCGGCGCCGCGCTCACCGCGCCGACAACCCCTTGAGCGGCCCCGGCCAGGATGTGACCGAAAAAAGATCAACAAACACACCACATTGAACCGGATCCGCGACCACGACCCCGGCGCCGCCACGCGCCTGCGCGACCCCACCCCACCCCGCGCCCTCGACGACCGGCACCGTCGACGTCAACACATCACCACGCCGCCATCAAGGCCCCGATGGCCTGCCCGATCACCACAGGCGCGCCAACCAGACTCGACTGGATCATCCGCCGACCCAGCCCCGGCAGATCGTCGTCCGCCTCGAAGTGCGCGCCGTCCACCTGCGCCAGCAACCCCAGCGCGCCGACCCAGTCCCCGGCCTGCGCCGCCAGGACCGCCAGCCCCAGCCGCGCCAGCGCCACGTCCCCCGACCGACCGCCGCCCTCTCCCCCCATCGCCGCCGACGCCTCGAAGTGCCCCCGCGACCGATCCCGACGACCCCGACCCAGCTCGACCCAGCCCAGGTTGCACAGCGCCAGCCCCTCGGCCTCCCTCCAGTGCGCCCGGTGCGCCTGGACGTAGAAGCGCGCGTAGGCCATATGCGCCGCGTCAAAGCGCCCCAGCCGACGCTCCAGATCCCCCAGCGCGTTGAGCGCCAGGGACGCACCTCTCGTGTCTCCGACCGCCCGCATCGACCCCTCGCAGGCCACGTACAACGACCGCGCCCTGTCCCACTGACGACATTGCGCCGCCAGCTCGGCCCGCTCCCACTGCGCCAGCGCCACCCCGCGCGGATCCTCCAGCCGCTCCGACAGCACCTCCAGCCTCGACAGCAGCCCCTCGACCCGCGCGACCGCCTCCGGCGCGAGCGCCTCCGGTGCCACCGCCTCCGGTGCCACCGCCTCCGGCGCGAGCGCCTCCGGTGCCACCGCCTCCGGCGACAGCGACCGCCGCGCCTTGCGCGCGCTCAAGAGCAAGCTCCGATGCTGACCCTGCAGATCCCCCAGGGCCTCGAAGCACGCCATCGCCCGATCCAGCCACGCCTGCGCCTCGGGCAGCTCGCACAGGTCGCCCAGCCCCCGCGCCGCGTCGCCCCACAGGTGCCGCGCCAGATCGTGCGCGTAGGTCCCCACCGCAAACACCTCCAGCGCCCGCTCGAAGCCCGCCAGCGCCGCCTCAAGATCCGCCCTCAACCCCGGCGCGCCCAGCGCCCGCCTGTCCAGCGCCTCCTCCGCGATCTGCAGCCGCGCCAGCGCCTCGAAGAGCGGGCTGCCCGCCACCGACGCCACCGCCCCGAGCGCCTCGCGCGCCGCCCGCGCCGCCTCCCCCTCGGCCCCGATCAGCCCCGCGCACGCCGACCACAGCCCATACGCGATCGCCGCGTCACCCCCCCGATGCGCGTCGCGCCCCAGCCGCTCCACCAGCGCCTCCAGCGCCTCGCGCTGCCTGCGCCTCCACGCCACCCGCGCCTGCGCGTCCAGCGCCAGCAGCCGCCACCACGCCCGCGCCTTATCCCCCAGCGACGGCATCGCCGACACCGTCACCTCCGCCAGCCGCGCCTCCTCCCGCGCCTGCTCCCACGACACCCCCATCGCCTCCAGGCTCCCCAGAAGCCGCACGTCCACGCACCGCAGCGCCGCCGCCTCCAGCCGCCCCGCGTCCGCATTGAGCCGACCCAGCAACACCTCCCGCAACGAGAGATCGACCAGCGACAGCCGCATCACCGGACCCTGCTCGCTCGACCCCAGCAACCCCCGCGACACCAGCGACGCGGCCCCCTCACCCGCCGACACCAGGCACGCGTCGGCCTGATAGGCCGTAAAGCTCGACCCCAGCAGCGCCAGCGTCTCCAGCGCCCCCGACGCCCCCTCCCTATCCCCCGACGACTCCAGAAACACCTCCAGCCTGTACCCCGCCAGATCCCCCAGCCCCACCGGCATCCTCGCCGACGACGACACCCGGCACAGACCCCCCTCCGACACCTCCAGCGCCCCCGCATCCTCGTGCCACGCCTCCAGAATCTGGAACATGAAGAAGGCATTGCCCTCCGATCGCCGCGCCAGAAGCCGCCGACTCCGATCCTCCAGATCCGGCGCCAGGCGCCGCGCCAGCGCCTCGCCGGCCGCCTCCCCCAGCGGCCCCACCTCCACCACCCGCGCCCCCGACGCCCCCTTGAGCGCCCCGATCGCCGCCTCCGCCCCCGGCGCCAGCCCGTCGGCCACCGACCACACCACCAGCAAGGCCTGACCCGACCGCCGCGCCCACCCCAGCACCTCCCCGATCCACCCCGCCACCTCCCCGATCCGCCCCGCCGGCTCGCCGTCCACCCACACGACCACCGGCCTGCCCCCGCTGCCCCCGATCAACCCCGCGATCGCCGACGACCAGATCCCCTCGTCCAGCTCCCCCTCCCCAAGCAGCCACCGCGACACCGCCTCCAGCGCCTCGCCCCCCAACAAGGGCATCACCTCCGCGGCCCGCTCGCGCACCTCCTTAAGCCGCTCGTCCTTCGGATGGCGCAGCGCCCTGAAGAGCCCCTCTCTGAGCGCCGCACCAAGATCCTCGCGCGACGCCAGCCGCACGATCAGCGCCCGCATCATCGCCTCTTCGTGGATCCGCTCGACCAGCCACCGCGCCAGCCGACGCTTGCCCACACCCCGCGCCCCCCTCAAGATCACCCCCGCCGCGCCCGGGCCACGCGCCACCGCCTGCGCCACCCCCCACAGCGCCTCCTGCTCCCCCTCGCGCCCGATCAAGGGCAGCTCATTGAGCCGCCGCACCCGCCAGGGCCGACGATCCAGCCCCACATCTCCCGCCTCTCCCACCCCCTCGCTCGCCTCCCTTGCGCCTCCCCCCCGCGCCTCCCCACCAGCCCAACCCCCACCCGCCCTCCGCGACCCCGACGCCGCCCGATGCCACCTGGCCCGAGCCACATCCCAGGGCACGTCGCGCCACGCGAGCGGCTCCAGCCGGACCTCGAAGGCCTCCCCAAGCCGCGCCGACGACTCCTCGGCCTCAAAGCGCTGCGCCAGCACCTCCAGCCCCCCGGCCTCCCCGACGGGCTCACTCGCCTGCGTCTCCGCCAGCACGTCCGCTCCCGACCACCCCGCATCCGACGACACCACGCCCGCCCCACCCGCAGACGCCACGCCCGCCCCACCCGCAGACGCCACGCCCGCCCCACCCGCAGGCGTCACGCCCGCCGGTCCACCCCCCGACCACCGAGCATCCGCCGACGCCACGACCGCCGCACCCGCCGCACCCGTCACGCCCGCCGGCCCACCCCCCGAAGCCTCCGCACCCGCTGACACCGCGTCCGCAGCCGCCTCGGCCGCAGACGCCTCGGCCTCCGTCGCCTCCTCGACCGGGGCGCCACCCTCACCCCCCAGGCCCGGCGCCCACCACACCACCGCCCGCATCGAGGCCCGCAGCTCCCCCAATCGACGACACACCTCCCCCGCGTACCCCGGACGCGCCCCATAAGGCTTCGACAGCAGCGCCATCACCAGCCGCTCCAACTCCTCGAAGCCCGCACCCAGAGCCAGGGGCGGCGGCACCATCTGGGTGTGGGCCACCACCATCGTCCAGAACCCCCCCTCAAAGGGCCGACGACCCGACAGCGCCTCGTAGAGCATCACCCCCACCGCGTACAGATCCGAGGCCGGACCCGTCGCCCGCCGCTCCGGCGCAAACTGCTCCGGGCTCATGTAGGGCCACGATCCCACGATCCCATCCACCTCCCCCGAGGCCTCCTCCCCCCCCCACCTCCGCCTCAAAGGCTGCGATCGCCGCGCGATCCCCAGATCCAGCACCCGCAAAACCCCATCCCGCCTCGCCTCGGCCATCCAGAAGACGTTGTCCGGCTTCAGATCCAGGTGCACGATCCCCCGCGCGTGCAGGTGCGCCAGCACCCCGCACAGCACCTCGAAGAACCCCAGCACCTCATCCAGGCTCCGCCCCCCCATCACCGCACGACCGCCCTCCAGGAGCTCCATCACCTGAAAAGGCACACCGCGACCCGAATCGACCCCCCGATCCTCCAGCCGCACCACCCCAGGGTGGGAAAGCTCCGCCAGCGCTCGACCCTCGCGCCGAAACGCCTCCATGGCCGAGGCCACACCCAGGTGCTTGCGCAACAGCAGCTTGACCGCCACCGGCGCCCCGCACGCCTCATCCCACCCTCGCCAGACCTCCCCGAACCCCCCCTGCGACAACACCGCGTCGAGCCTGTACCGCTCCCCCACCACGCCCCCGCCCTTCACCTCCTGCAACGACCCCAGCGGGATCTCCGGCGCCTCGGCCAGCTCGCGCAACACCGCCTCCGCCGCCTCCACGTCCACCGGCCCGCGCTCGTCGCCCATGACCCCCCCACCGCCAGTAATGCGCCCTCTTCCCTGTTGATCGAGTATCACCCACGCAAGACGCCAAAGTCCACGAGCCGCCAACAGGTTGGCCAGAACCGGATCGCCGACGAGCCGCCGACAGTTTGCGGGATCCCCGACGACGAGAGCCACCGACGAGTTTGCCGAACCCCCAACGACGAGGGCCGCCGACAGTTTGCCGGCCCCGCCGACGACGAGAGCCACCGACGAGTTGCCAGACCCCCGACGACGAGCCGACGGGTTTGCCAGACCCGAGCCGACAACGAGAGCCGCCGACGGGTTTGCCGGACCCTGATCGGGTCCGGCTGCACCACGCGGCACCTCTGTTTCGCCCCTGCCGGGGCTCTCAAATGCTGTCACTTCTTGGTGAAATCGGAAGGCCAGGACAGTTTGAAGCCCCGAGGCGCCCGGACAACAACCCACCAATCAATCTTGTCGGTGCGTTGTCCCATCCGCCCCGCCCCATCGGGGCGGCTCGGTAATTGGAGCCCCGCAGGGGCGAGACGCCGTCGGCATGATCGTAGCCGCGCGGTGCAGCCGCGACAGCGGCAAACCCGTCGATCCCCGAAAGGACCGTGTGTCCACCCATCGAAGCCAACCCGTTGCGATCGTCTTGTCCCACGATCGTCGGTCCCCGGAAGGACCGTGCTTCCACACAACAACGCCGAACCGCCATGATCGACGTGCCCCTCGCCCGACCCCCTCGGCCGAGGGATCGCGCTCCCACCCATTGCGGTCGAACAATGGAACCGTTGATCAGTCAAACCTGGCACAGCGGAAGCCGAGGTAGAGGCCAGCGTAGGAGGGCGCGACGCTGCCGCGGTAGGCGGCGCGCAGGCTGGACGGGTCGACGAAGCCCCAGCTGCCGCCGCGAAAGACGCGCTTGGGGCCGCTTGCTTGATTCACCGGGTTCTTGCTTGGGGCCTTGCCATAGTAGTTCACGTCGTACCAGTCCTGGACCCACTCCCACACGTTACCTGCCATGTCGTGCGCGCCATACGGGCTCACACCCCTTTCAAAGATCCCTACTGGCGCCGTCATCGCATATCCGTCGTTGTACCCTTCTATGATCATGTTTTCTGAGTATTTTTTCTTCATCTCCTCGTCCGGGAAGTTACCCAGCACACCCCGCCCTGAACCATCTCCCTTTCCCGGCACGCCCTCCCCCCACGGGAAGGTCAGACCTTCCGTCCCTCGCGCCGCCTTCTCCCACTCGGCCTCGCTCGGCAGCCTCTTGCCCGCCCACTTGCAGAACGCCACCGCCTGATCCCAGTCCACGCCGTTTATCGGGTGCTCACCTCTATCCGATGCCTCCCAGTTGTACGCCTCGCCCTCTTTCGTGCTCTTCGGCGCGCTGCACCCCCTCGCTTGCACGCAGCGCCCATACTCCTCCACCGTCACCTC
>SXGR01216286.1_pt1 | contig 16908 bp, 19 predicted proteins | sample 3174711 | NCBI WGS metagenome assembly SXGR01 (sample SAMN11356860, study PRJNA531348) | freshwater metagenome | isolation source: freshwater sample F1-60 | place: China: Fuxian Lake, Yuxi | collected 2017-12-25
CTCCACCGCGCACCTCGCTGACTGGATCTTCTGTCTGGTTCGAACTGAACCCGATGCTCCGAAACACCAGGGTATTTCCTTCCTGCTGTTCGACATGAAATCACCCGGTATCGAGATTCGACCGCTCGTTGATATGACGATGAATCATTCCTTCAATGAAGTGTTCTTTACCAACGTGCGAGTACCCAAGGATCAGATCGTGGGTGCACGTGGACAAGGTTGGCAGGTCGCCAACAGCATTCTCGGTCATGAGCGAGATTCACTTGGTGATCCAAACGCCACGTTGTTCCGTTTCAACCGTCTCCTGGATCTCATGCGTGAAGAAACTGTGGATGGCACGCGCGTGATCGACAATTCCGTGCTGCGTGATCGTGCCATGCAAATGCAGGGTCGGGTCATGGCCATGCGGTTTAACGAACTGCGCGTGTTGTCGTCGCGCGTCAACAACAAAAATGATGCAGGGCTCGCAAGGCTCATCACAAAACTCGAAGGCACGGAGCTTCGTCATGCGCTCGAAGGTCTCGGTATCGATGTGATGGGTGAATTGGGGCTGGCATATAAAGACAACCCATATCTGCGCGACAACGGTATGTTCCAGTACCACCACATGTTTTTCCTTGGTCTAATCATTGGCGGCGGCACCTCGCAAATCCAGAAGAACATCATCAGCGAGCGCGGTCTCGGTATGCCACGAGAGCCAAAACTGGCTGAAAAATCTGCGGAGAAGAAATAGTCATGGAATTTGGTCTTTCTGAAGAACAAAACCTCCTCGTCGACAGCGTTCACAAGTTCCTGGACACATCGGCACTACTGCCACGAGTCAAAAAATTCGCTGAAGACGGTAACGATGCTGACATCTGGCAAGGTCTGATTGACATGGGGTTAGGTGGCCTGTTGATCCCTGAAACGCAGGGTGGTGTTGGACTGGGATTTGTCGAAGCCGCACTGATAGCTGAACTTCTCGGCAAACACGTCACGCCGTCACCGTTTCTAGGCACTGCCGTGTTGTTGCCATCAGTCTTAAATGCCGTCGACCCGGATTCATCACTGCTCGGCGAAATCACCGCCGGAACTGTCCGTTGTGGCATTGGCCTTTCAGAAGCCAACGGTGCACGCCTCGGTGCTGCGATCGTCCAACGGGGTGGCAAGTTGAATGGTCGAGCCTTGTTTGTGATCGATGCCGCAGCAACGGTGTACCTGGTGGCCGACGCCAAGCAGTGCCTATATCTCGTCGATGCAAAAGCTAACGGTGTCACTACGTGGCGGCTCAGTACTGTGGATGCCACGCGACCCGTGGTCGAACTTACCTTGAACAACACACCGGCACGAAGACTCTCGAGTGACCCGGAGGTTTTGTTACGTGCCCTCGACATCGGACGCGTGATGCTTGCTGCCGACACACTCGGAGCCGCTTCCAACATGATTGAACAGGCGGTGATCTACGCCGGACAACGTGAACAGTTTGGCCGCCCTATCGCCACCTTCCAGGCTGTTAAACACATGTGTGCCGAGATGGCTGCTGAGCTCGAACCGTGCCGTGCATTCGTGTGGTACGCAGCGCATGCACTCAACGAGCTACCTGGCGAAGCCCGTTTAACCGCCTGTCATCTCAAGGCGCACATCAGCGAAGTGGGGAAGCGCATCGCCAAAACAGCGACGGAAGTGCACGGCGGCATGGGTTTTACCGACTTGGTTGGATTGCACTATTGGTACAAACGTATCGGCTTCAACCGCCAGGTGCTGGGCACGCCCGAGCATCTGCGCGAACAGGCAGCGAAACTGCAAGGATTGGTAGCCTGACCCATGACTGATCATCTGGCCGCATTACCCATCCTGCCGCTGAAGGATACTGTTGTATTTCCGCACATCGTCGCACCCCTTGCAGTGGGCCGCCCGCGTTCACTTGCGGCCATTCAGGCAGCGGCCGATCGCTCTCGGACGTTCCTCGCCGTCGCGCAGCGCGACGCGGAGATCGAAGATCCCACGCTAGAGCAGCTGTATCCCGTCGCCACACTGGTGACCATCAACCGTATTGAAAAACGCAAACAGGGTGCGCAGGTCATCGTTCAGGGTGAACGCCGCGTACGCTTGATCATGGCCGGTGACGCCGACGGCTTTTTTTCCGCCCACTACGAGCTCTTGCCGGAGCTCAAAGTCGACGACGACGCGCCAGATGCTGCGGAGGTCGCCGCGTTGCTGCGCGAAAACCGGGAGCTTTCGCAATGTATCGCCAATCTCTACGACAGCGAAAACGGTGCGCAGATCTATCAGCAGCTTGTCGGCAGCATCCAGGATCCCATTGCCCAGATGTACCGCATTGCGTCACTCGCTAACCTCAGCGTCGCGCAGCAACAGGAAATCCTGGAAAAGAACACCACCCGCGAGCTGATGCAGGGCATTCAAGATGTGCTGCAACACGAACAGCGCGTCACGCAGTTGCGTCGTGAAATCGCTGAAAAAGTTCAAGGGGACCTCGAGCAGCAGCAACGTGAACACGTGCTGCGCCAACAGAAAAAGGCCATCGAACAAGCGCTCGGCGAAAACGATGATGGCGACGACCTCGATGAGCTGCGCACTCGACTCGACGGTGCCAATCTGCCGGAGAACGTGCAGACCGAGGTCGGTCGCGAACTGAAACGATTAAAACGCATGTCCGCCAATGCGGCTGACTATCAGGTGGCGCGTAGCTACCTGGAACTCATCGCCGAGCTGCCATGGCATGCACGGACCACGGATCTGCTCGATCTCGGCAATGCGCAGAAAGTGCTCGACGAAGATCATTACGGTCTTGCCGATATCAAAGAGCGCATCCTTGAAACCCTCGCCGTGATGCGTCTGAATCCTGAAGCGAAGGCACCGATCATGTGTCTCGTTGGACCACCCGGTGTAGGCAAGACAAGTCTCGGTCAGTCCATCGCTCGCGCCATGGGACGGAAGTTTGAACGTCTGAGTCTTGGTGGCCTGCACGATGAAGCGGAATTGCGCGGACATCGACGAACCTACATCGGGGCCATGCCCGGGCGCATCCTGCAGGCGGTGCGTCGCGCCGGTGTGCAGAACCCGGTCATCATGCTCGACGAGATCGACAAACTGGGGCGTGACTTCCGTGGCGATCCCGCTGCCGCGCTCATGGAAATTCTGGATCCGGCACAGAACCGCGAATTTCAGGACAACTATCTCAACCTGCCCTTCGACATTTCGAGGGTGCTGTTCATCACCACCGCCAATACACTCGATGGCATTCCGCGTCCGCTGCTTGATCGTATGGAAGTGCTCGATCTGTCGGGATACAGCGATCTCGAAAAACAGGCGATTGCAAGGCAGTACCTGATTCCGCGACAGCAAAAAGAAGCCGGTCTTTCCGCCAAACAATTCCGTATCGACGACGACGCCCTCGCATGGGTCATTCGACGTTATACCCGCGAAGCGGGAGTGCGGGAGCTGGAGCGTACCTTGGGTCGCCTGGCTCGCAAACGAGCGCGTTCAGTGGTGGAAGGTTCAACTTCACCGGCAAGCGTTGACGTGGATATCGCGCGCGACCTCTTAGGGCCAGAGCGATTTAAATCCGAACAAGGTCGCACCGCCATGCGTCCGGGCATTGCTACAGGTCTTGCCTGGACAGAAGCCGGCGGTGATGTGCTCTACATCGAAGTTTCGTTGGTGCAAAAAGACGAGAAGATCACCCTCACCGGACATCTTGGTCAGGTGATGCAGGAGTCAGCGCGTGCTGCCCGCAGCCACATCTGGGCAATGGCGGAATCGTTAGGTGTCGACCGTGCGCGCATCGAAAACAGTGGCGTGCACGTACATGTCCCAGCGGGTGCTGTTCCGAAAGACGGACCATCAGCGGGTGTCACCATGGCGACGGCGATGGTGTCTGCGTTTCTCGACCGACCGGTTCGGGATAACGTCGCCATGACCGGTGAAATGACGCTCGCAGGCCTGGTGTTGCCCGTAGGGGGCATCAAGGAGAAGGTTCTGGCGGCCCATCGCGCTGGCATTCGTCATGTGCTCCTGCCGAGGGAGAACGAAGCAGACCTACGCAAACTGCCCGAGGCAGTTCGAGATGAAATGTCCTTCACCCTGCTGGACTCCTTGGAAGATGCGTTGGCAGTAGCCATTGCACCTAAGTCCTGACAACGCAATTTGCGACGATCAAGCCATGGCAACAGGGAGACGCTGAAACTGCGCTGTATCGACCGGTGGTCGTTGGCAGGCTCAACGCCAAAAAACACCACGCGCCGCACTATCCACCTGCTACTCGATTCGCAAGTGAGTCAGGCTGCGTTCACGACGGCGGTGAGATCCTTGCGGATGAAAGCGCTTTGTAGATCAAGTTCCGCTCGCCGCTTTCTGCCTCAACAAACGGAGTGATCGATATGCAGATGTCCCGATGGATCGTGATGCTGGTGTTGTTCTCGATCTTCGGATCGTTCACCGCTCAAGGGTTCGCTGAAGAAGCAAACAACGAAGTGGACGATTCGACCACCTATGAAACCGAAGAGGACTGCGAAGACGCCATTGAAGAGGATGGTGACCACGAAAGTGAACATGAAGGTGACGCCGAATCAGACGAGGATGAAGGCGAAGGCATCTAAAGAACTCTGAATATTGAGAGATACCTATCCGCGTGATGATGCTGCAGGGACAAACGTCATCCGATGGGCGTGCAGGCACGCGGTTCGCACGGGTGGGAGCGGGTTTCAACCGCGATCTGTGCAAGTTTTCACAGGATATTCAGGGTTGGAAGCCGCTCCCTACGTGTATCCGAATCCTGCCAGCGGGTGCGACGACTAACGAGGCCCTGGAGGAAATTTCCAACTGATCAGCGTTCCACAGGTGTTCATAAGAGATGACTAGTCTCGTCAACGCCGGATCACTACCATACGCCGCCTTGCCCAAAATCCACTGGAGATCCGGATGCGCTTCTGGTCCGTGTGTGCCCTGTTACTTTCCGCCACATCCGTTCATGCGGAAGGCCTCACCTGGTATACCGGCATCGAAACCAGCGTGGGCAGGATGTTCATGGACGACAACACCCACGGTGGTTCCATCGGCACCGGGCAGACCATCGGAGGCATCGTTGATGGTGCACTGGTCGAAACAGACGTTTACGACTGGTCCAATGGACTAGCTGCAACCATCGGCATTGAAACGGGACCTTGGCGCCTGGAGCTCGAAGGCATCTGGCGCTATCGCTCCGACTGGGACCTTTCGGTAATCACCCCTTCCATCTGTACCGTGACCAACGTCTTTACCAACCTTGGTACCACGACGCTCATGGCCAATGGCATGCGCCGCGGCAGCCTCGGTGCGAATTGGTCCTGGGAGACGGGTGCAGGCATCGGCATCCTTCGCAAAAAATTGGATGCGGAGTACATCGAACGCGCGCAGTCACGCGCACAGCCCGACCTTGTCTTCGAAAGCAACAAGACAGCGCACGATTTCGCCTGGCAGGTGTTCGCTGGACTCGCGTGGCAGTTCGGTGATAACTGGGCCCTGCACTCGCGTTACCGATTTATCGACCTCGGTGATCTCGAAGCTGGATCCTTTCCAGGTCGTGCCGCCGAAGTGAGCGGCGACCTTGCTTCCCACGAATTGACGCTGGGATTTCAGTACCGGCGTTAAGTCCGTCGTCTGGTGAAGCGTTGGTTCTCCGTGCCATACTCCCAGCGTCCTATGGACACCTCTACTGACATATCTGGAGTGAACACATGAGCGCAGATGGCACTTGGAATACCACCATGAACACCCCGATGGGCGCCCAACAAGGCACCTTGACGCTGACCAGCAGTGGCGGCGCCCTTACCGGCAAGCTCTCCGGTGCACAAGGCGAAATCGTGCTGCAGGACGGCAAAGTCGACGGCAACAACGTGTCCTGGAAAGCGAACATTACGAGCCCGATGGCAATCACGCTGGAGTTTGCCGCCACGGTTGACGGGGACAAGATGACCGGCAACGTCAAGCTTGGCGCATTCGGCAATGCTTCATTCAGCGGTTCTCGCGCTTGATCGATTGAAAATCTAGTAGGGAGAGATTCGCGCATGTCCTGGGAAAAAGAAATCGGGGAACTGCGCACCCGTGAATCCCTCGCCTTCGCTATGGGCGGGCCTGACAAAGTGGCCCGTCAGCATGAATTCAACAAGCTCACCATCCGTGAACGCATCGACGTGATCGCTGATGCGGGCAGCTTCCATGAAATCGGCACCCTGGCCGGCACCGGTGAATACGACACCAACGGTGAGCTGAAGACCTTTCGCCCCTCTAATTTCGTGTTTGGGACCGCTGATATCGAAGGTCGGCCCGTCGTGCTTTCGGGCGATGACTTCACTGTTCGGGGCGGTTCAGCCGACGCATCCATTCCCGGCAAACGATTGCGTGCCGAAGGGCTCGCCCTCGAACTGAAGCTGCCGCACATCAGGCTCGTCGACGGTATGGGTGGTGGTGGTTCGGTAAAAACCATAGAAATGGCAGGGCGAACCTACATCCCTGAAGTGCGTGGTTGGGAAACCATCGTGCGTCATCTCGCTGTGGCACCTTCCGTTTCACTCGCGCTCGGCTCTGTTGCCGGTATCGGTGCGGCACGAGTCGCTACCAGTCACTATTCGGTCATCGTCAAAGACAGCGCACAAATGATGATCGCCGGTCCAGCACTCGTGGACTGGGCGAGCCTCGGTGATGTCAGCAAGGAAGAACTCGGCGCATCAAAGATTCATACGCGCAACGGCGCGATTGACGATGAAGTAGAGAGCGAAACCGAAGCCTTCGAACGGGCGAGGCGTTTCCTCTCCTACCTACCTTCTTCTGCCGACGAATTGCCACCGGTGATCGCCTGTGACGATCCCATCTCTCGCTGCGAAGAACGTCTCATCGATCTCGTGCCGAAAGACCCTCGCAAGGTCTACGACATGTTCACGGTGATCAACGCTGTCGCCGACAAGGATTCGTTTTTCGAAATTGGGCGGCGTTGGGGTAAGTCCATCATTACAGGCTTTGCCCGTTTCAATGGCATTCCCTGCGCAGTGTTTGCAGAAAACCCGAAGGTTTACGGCGGTGCCTGGACAGCGGATGCGTGTCGCAAGCTCATTCGCTTCATGGATATTGCCTCGACGTTCCATCTGCCGTTGATTCACCTCGAAGACTGTCCAGGGTTCCTGATTGGTAAAGAATCCGAAGAAGCCGGCACGATCCGCATTGGTTCACAGGCACTGGCCGCGCTTGGTCAGGCAACGGTTCCGTTCTGCTGCGTCATCGTGCGTAAGGCGTTCGGCGTGGCAGGCGCTGCCAATCACAAACCCGGCAGCGAACACTTCCGCATGGCGTGGCCGTCAGGGGATTGGGGCTCGTTACCTATCGAGGGCGGCATCGAAGTCGCCTACAAGGCGGAGCTTGCGGAAGTGGCGGATTACGACGCTCACCTTGCAAAGATCAAAGAGCGACTAAATCGCCTTCGCTCCCCTTTTCGCAGCGCCGAGTTTTTTGAGATTGAAGAAATCATCGACCCCCGCGAAACGCGGCAGCATCTGTGTCGCTGGGCAGGGCTTGCCCGAAGAGCGCTGAGGCCCATACCGCCGGCGTTTTGGTATCGGCCTTAGACATCCCCACTAACAGCTCAGTGCCCCTGCCATTCCGGGTAGTAGGTTCTGCGAGAAATTAAGACGCGGTCGGGTGGTATTCGAATCGTGAACCGGGTTCCCAAGAGAGCCGCCACTGCGCGAAGCGATAAGCACGTCGTTCTGGATCGAGCCAGTCCTCGGCCCGAAACGGCGCGTGTGGAAATCCGGCGGTGTGGGCAAAAAGTTGGGCTACGGTGACCCGGTCTTTCCCGTTAGCACCGAAGGCGGGAATGATGTCGACCACACGCTCGTCCTCACGCAGCTTGCCTTCCTGGAAGAGCAGCCACGCTGCAGCAACCGTCGCACCCTTGGTCGCTGAGAACAGACAGAACAGGCTGTCTTGATTGCATGCGCCGAAGTGTTCGAGGACACCTACTTTGCCATGACGTGCAATGGCGATTTGCACCGCCGGTAGCAGACCTTCATCCACTTCTTTGCGAACGCGCGTCAAGAGCGTATCCACCGCATCCCGCTTCAGACCCAGTGATTCAAGGCTTGAACGACGTGAAGCGAGTAACGGCATGTTTTTCTCCCATCGATCAGGAAGGTGATCAGAGCAGCATCATATTCCCATCTTGGCCAAAGCGGTTTGGGCACGCAATGTAGGGCAGGTACAATGCCGTGAAGCGACGATTCATCGAATCGACGTCCGAACGGGCATACGAATCGGCGACCGAATCGGCGACAGAGTATCACCAGGAAACCCTATGCAGACGAAGGCAGGATTTGCAGGCTCCGTGGGCAATACGCCCCTCATTCGTATCGACAGTCTGTCGGATGAAACCGGCTGCGAAATCCTCGGCAAAGCCGAATTCATGAATCCGGGTGGCAGCGTCAAAGACCGGGCGGCACTCTGGATCGTGCGTGAGCATGAAAAGAGTGGCTCACTGAAGTCTGGTGGCACCGTCGTTGAAGGCACCGCCGGGAATACGGGCATCGGCATCGTGCATGTATGTAACGCACGCGGTTACAAGACGGTCATCTACATGCCAGACAACCAGTCGAAAGAAAAAGTCGACATCCTGCGCACACTCGGCGCGGAAGTGCGGGTCGTGAAAGCCGTACCTTACGCCGATGATATGAACTATCAGAAACAAGCTGGCCGTTACGCTGCAAGCATCGAAGGTGGTGTGTGGGCAAACCAGTTTGACAACCTCGCCAACACACAATCCCACTTCGAATCCACAGGACCTGAGATCTGGGCGCAAACGGATGGCAAACTCGATGCATTCACCTGTGCTGTGGGTACCGGTGGCACGATCAGCGGCATCTCGCAGTACCTGAAAACACAGAAAAACCCGCCGAAGATCGTTCTCGCAGACCCTTACGGCTCCGCACTCTTCAACTGGGTCACCACGGGTGAAGCATCGATGACACCCGGACCTTCGATCACGGAAGGGATCGGCAATTCACGTATCACACAAAATCTCGCAACCGCGAAGATCGATAGTGCTGTGCAGGTACATGACACAGAGATGGTGAAGATGGTCTATCGGATGTTGCGTGAAGACGGCTGGTTCTTTGGATCAAGCACCGGTATCAATCTCTGTGCGGCGGTGAAGATTGCGAAGGAGATGGGACCGGGCCATACCATCGTCACCATTCTGTGTGACGCCGGCCATAAGTATCAGTCGACGCTGTTTAACCCTTCGTTTCTTGTAGCGAAGGGGCTTTCAACAAACTGAGATCAGGGAATTTTTGGGGGAGCGGTTTCTGAGCCGCGACTACACGGGAATCTTCACCCGCGCTGGCGACTTAAACACACCCGGCGTATCCATTCTCAAGCGGTGCACGCCACCACCCTTCTCTTTGCCGCTGCCTTCGGAGCCGGAAACGATATAAAGATCACGGAGATCCGCACCACCAAAACAAACGCTCGTACACATGGGTTCAGGTATGCGAATGAACCCACGCGGGCGACCATCGAACCCAAAACCCGCCACGCCGTGACCTTCACCTGCAAGTGCAATCCAGACAGTGCCCTCCGCGTCGACGACCAGGCCATCTGGCACACCTTTCTGTGGCGTCACGAAGACCTTCTTCTCACCCAGCGAACCATCGTCATGAACGTCATAACAATTCATCGCACGGCGTCGCGAGTCGGAGTGAAAGAGTTTTTTCCCGTCGGGTGAAAAACCGAGTCCATTGGTGAGTTGAATGTCCGGCATGACGACCTTCGCTGAGCCGTCGAGATCAATGAGCCAAAGATCACCTGCACGAGGTTTGCGGCCATCGGCAAACACGGGTGATGCACCGAGACCACCCGCATAGACACGTCCTTGGCGATCTGTCGTCAGATCGTTGAACCCAACGAGTCCTGCATCTTCGTTCTTGTCGAGTAGGGTGATTGAGGGGTCATTCCCGAGTCGCTTGAAGGCAATGTTGCGGCCGCTGACCACCAGTCCACCGGCCTCATGCCAGGCCATTCCACCGATACCGCGCCGGTGGGAAATCACTTCAGTGACCACACCATTACGCAGCGAAAACACACCCCCAAAGAGCACATCAGAAAAGAGGAGGCCATGCTCGTCGTGCCAAACAGGACCTTCAATCAGCCCGTATCCAGAAGCCAGTGTTTCCAGCTGCGCCATGAACACTCTCCGGCATTTCACTCTGCGCCCGACCTTGTCATAGCGCGTGACCGTCTGCAACACTGCGCCTCATCCCGGAGGGTCCATTCATGTTGATTTCCGCTGCCAAACTTACACAGTTCGCCATCCAGGTTTTCGAGGCTGCTGGTGTCAACTCGAACAACGCGAAGCTGGTCGGTGAACATCTCGTCGAAGCGAACCTCAAAGGTCACGACTCCCATGGTGTCGGCATGATCCCGGCTTACATCAACAACATCGTCACGCAGCTGCTGACACCTAATGCCGACGCACGTGTGATTCGCGACAAGGGCGCTGTACTCGTTATAGATGGTCAACATGGCTTTGGTCAGGTGGTGGGACGCCAGGCCACGGCACTTGGCATCGAACGTGCGAAACAAATAGGTGTCGCCTGTGTTGGATCAAGGAACAACCACCACCTCGGTCGCATCGGCGCCTACGGCGAACAATGCGCTGCAGCCGGCATGGTATCGGTGCACTTTGTGAATGTGGTCGGCCACAACCCTGCAGTGTCTCCATGGGGAGGTCGTGAACCACGAATGACGACGAACCCCTTCTGTGTTGTTGTGCCGAGGCCCGGTACGTGGCCCATCGTGCTCGATATGGCAACCAGCGCCGTTGCGCTCGGCAAGGTGCGTGTCGCCTATAACAAAGGTGTGGACGTGCCCGATGGCGCACTGATTGATCACGAGGGTCTACCTACCAACTCGCCGAAAGTGATGTTTGAACGACCACTTGGATCGCTGGGCCCTTTCGGGCAACACAAAGGTTATGGGCTGGCGGTGATGTGTGAATTACTCGGCGGTGGTCTCGCAGGCGAATGGACCGCACAACCCGAACACCCCAGAGGTCACAACATCGTCAATCACATGTTCATGCTGATCGTTGATCCGGAAGCGTTTGGCGGCTTGTCAACGTTCCAACATGAAGTTCAGGAGATGGTGAAGTACCTCGAGTCCACAACTCCAGCCAAGGGCTTTGACAAGGTGCAGATACCCGGCGAACCGGAGCAGAACACCATGGCAGCTCGGCGTCGTGACGGCATCGAGATCGATGAGAGTTCCTGGCAAGGGATCATGAGGGCCGCAAGCCGCGTCGGGATCATGGCTTCACCGGTTTAACGTTCTCGCCTCGAAAGTCGCTGATGGACAGAGATAGCAGAGGTCTGATCCGCTCCGGGTCGCTCGACGTTGGCGCTGCGATTTCTCCGATACGAGCAGTGCCAAGACGAAGGTAAAAATCCTCAGCGTTCGGATCGGCATCGATCAAGAGTCGTATACCTTTCCGCTGGATGACCTCCTTGAAGACGCAACTTACGAGTTGGCGACCGACACCCTGACCGATCGCTGATGGATCAACCCACAACGCTTCAAGTTCGAATTCAGGCTCGGTCCTGAGCTGGGCAACACCCGCGACTGCATCGTCAAACACCGCAACCCAGGTCGGCCAGCGATCAATCAACTCCGGCGTGAAGGTGAGCTCGTCACGCCAACGCTCGATGTCACGTGCTGCATAACCCCAAAAGGACTTGGCGGCATGAGCCACTTCAGTAAGTCGTTCAGCCTCGTCAAACCATGCAAATCGAAGGGTCAGCTGCTTAGTGTCCACGTTGCAAGATCCAGATCGCATCCTCGAAGTGTTCGTCAAGGAACTGGTTTTCTATCTCCTGCGACAGCACAAAACCTTCAAACGCATCCGCGAGATGGGGCACTCGCTTCTTGAGCAATTCAGCGCTCACGCGAATCGGATCCTCTCCGCGTTCCTCTTCTTCATCTGACTCGTCATCATCGTCCAACCACTCGAGCACAATCTCATCACCCTGCGACGTCAGCGCTGCACGTGTCTCTTCAAGGTCCAGGTAGTTCTCGAATCCAGGATGACGCTGCACCACTTCCGATTCGATGAACTCGTCTGCAATCACCATATAGCCACCGGGTTTACGTAGCGGCGTATGATCTTCACCGTGGTTGCTGGATCACCTAACACATCTCCAAGTGCCGCCATGATGACTACGTCAACCGGCTGCTGCGTACCGGCAAGCTTGCCAATGTCGCCGTGTAGAAACCGGCAGCGTGCACTAACCCCGTTTTCCCGTGCGAGCAAAAGCGAGCAAAACACTCGACTGCATAAACGGCGCAAAGAGATCGATTCCTAACGCCTCACAAGGCAGTTGTTTCGCAAGTTCAATGGCGAGCGCGCCTTTGTCGCTGCCGAGATCGATCATGTGTGCACCTGCTGGTAAGGCAAGCACGCGCAGGAGTTGAATGATCCGTTCAACATCACTGCCAAGCGCATCAAAGTCAGCTAGCAGTTCAGGAACATAAGGCAGGAGCGCAGGCTCAATCTCGAGCGCCCGTGCAACCATTGCTTCTTCCGTTTGGTCCATACCGTTCACGTCTACTCCATCACTTCTACGATGCCTGCTCGAGAACCTGCATCGGACAAGGATCACACGCTTCACCATCACACAGCCGACAGATCCACATGGCCCGTATTTCATCCGTGGCATGCAACTCGATCAGTCGACGCGACGCAGCCTCCAGACGACCTACTTCCGTGGTTGAAAAAGGCTCCATCATGGATTGAAGGACTTCCTGTCGTTGCAACAGCGTTTTACGCACGACCGCACGACCTGATCGTGTGAGTTCGAGGCTTACGGCTCGCCCATCCACGGCTGACCGTTTCTCTACATAACCCTGCTCTACCAATGATGCGATCAGTCGCACCACTGTCGAATGTGAACGCCGCAGTGACTTTGCAATAAAGTCGATCGGTTCCCCCGGTGCATGGGCAATGGATACGAGTGCTGCGGCAGATATCACCGCAAGTCCCGTCTCGGCTTCAACCGCGTGTGTCATCTCATCGGCGATCAGCAATGCGGCAGCCCCAATGACGTTGAGCGCGGCGAAAGAAGATTGATCGGGCATAGGCACCACAGTTGGGTAAATGGACGATGTCCATCATAGCCAATCCACTCGCCGAGCTCGTACGCGTGATCGTAACGCCTAGAGAGCCAGGACCGCTTTTCCAGGGCGCGACGTTCGCCAGTTCTGGTCTGCCGCCGTGATCAGTGTTTGCTGGCTAGCTGCCCACTCTTCTTGTGTCGGCACATCAAAATTCAGGAACAGTCGGCCACCCACAATGGAAAACACCTCTGGATCGCCATGGGCGGTATAGGCGTTACCCATCGCGTAAGCGCAGTAGCCACCAAAGGCTGGCGCGTACTTCTCGGGATCGGCGATGAACTGGTCACGATGGGCAGCGCTCGCAAAACGCCACGTCGTACCCCGCCACTGCGTAGTGAACTGATCACTGCCGGGGACGGCGGCGGATTGGGTGAAGTAAGCCACCGGGTCGTAGCCATCAATCGCACCGCGGTCGGTCGAGTGCACCGCGTCGCCGGCGAAGTACCCGATGGTCCACGCGCCGATGCCGGCGGCTGATATCAGAACCAGAAACGTTACACCAATCCACTTTAATTATGTCATCGTTCTATCTACCATTATATATGCAGTATGCATACATATTATAACGAAAGAACAAGACCGTAAAGCGTGGAGTACTACAAAGCTGCGTTTCCGTCTGAGGTGGAGCTAGAATTTTTCAGGTCATGACGAGAGATCACTGCTCGGCGTATGGAGAGTTTCTATTGGAGGCTTCTTGAGAAAAACGGGTCAATCAAGCCGAACTGAAGTTCCATCGTCTGGTCAACGCGAGAATCAATGATCAAGCTGTTCCAGGTGCTGGATCGACACCCAGAGCTGCTCGATTAAACTAAAACCGCCTGAATAGCTGGGGGAAACAACGATTCACGCAGTCAGATTTCGCGCAAACATCGCAAACAACCGCTCCCAATGCCGCTCGGCCGATGCCTTGTCGTACATACCTGCTCGCAGCGGAAACACAAATCCGTGGTGTGTGCCTGGATACCACTCCACCCGATACCGAATGCCAGTCTTTGCGAGGTAGGCATCGAGCCCATCGATCACTTGCTTTGGCGCCCATTCATCGGTCTGCGCGCAACCGAAGTACATCTCACCAAGAATCTTGTGGGCGTCCTTGTGGGGTGAGTCTGCAGAATCGCTGAACAGACGCACGCCATGCAGCGATGCTGACGCAGCGATTCGTTCTGGAAACGCAGCAGCAGCGGCGAAAGCAAACGGCCCGCTCATGCAATAGCCCACACATCCCGCTGGACCTTTCCCCGCTGCTGCTTCCCCCGCTGCAAACGCAACCAACGCAGCCACGTCCTCACACACCATTCGATTGGTGAGTGAATTCATGTGCTCAAACATCTCCGGTCGCTTATCCGGCGTCATGACAAATTCACGCACGCGCCGGTAATAGAGGTTCGGCAACATCACGTAGTAACCCACTGTCGCGATGCGACGCGCCATATCATGCAGCTCTTCCCGCTTTCCCGGTGCATCCATCAAGAACAGCACCACCGGATAGGGACCACCCTCCTCCGGGTGCACGACAAACGTATTCGCCCGGCCATCGGCAGTAGCAATCTCGATCTCACGTTCGATCATGTGTAGCGTCCTTATCTCAAACCAAAATCAAATCCGTCCCCTCGCGCAAAACTGCGCAGGATTCGATTAGCAGTATTTTGCACGTGCACCTCATCGGCGCCGTCATAGATCCGCGCAAAACGCGCGTGGCGATACATCCGTTCGAGCGGTGTATCTTCCGTAACACCCATGGCTCCATGCACCTGAATGGCGCGGTCAATGACGTTGTGCAGCATCGATGCACCAAACACCTTGATAAGACCAATCTCGACCCGCGCTTCATCACCGCTGTCGATTTTTTGCGCGGCATGCAACGTTAAAAGCCGGCTCGCTTGAATCTCAGCCGCGGAATCGAAGATGAACTTCTGAATCTGCTGGTGTTCACCAAGTGTCTTCCCAAACGCCACGCGTGAATTCGCGCGTTCACACAAGAGATCAAAAGCACGTTGCGCCTGACCGAGCCAACGCATGCAGTGGAAGATACGACCAGGCCCCAGACGGATCTGCGCGATCTTGAAACCTTGACCACGCGGACCGAGGAGGTTCGCTTTCGGCACACGTACATTGTCGTAGACCACTTCGTAGTGACCATCGGCCTGACCCATCACTTTCACGTCACGAACGATGTTGTATCCCGGCGTATTCGTCGGTACGACGATCATGGAAAATGCGGAGTGGGCCGGCGTGCTGTCGGACTCGGTGCGCGCCATACACGTTGTATAGGCTGCGTTTGCTGCGCCTGACGTGAACCACTTACGGCCATTGATGACCCATTCATCACCAATCAACTCGGCACGTGTTTGCAGCTGTGTGGGATCAGAACTCGCGACACCCGGCTCGGTCATCCCGAAGCTTGGAAATACCTCACCATCCACAAGCGGTTTCAAGTACTTCTCGCGCCATTCTGCACTCGCAAAACGATGCAGCATGATGGAGTCCTGCAGGCTATGTGTACCGAGTGCCACCATCGCCACTTCGGAACGCCCCACTACTTCATTGATGAAGACGTAGTCCATAAAAGGCAGCCCACCACCACCAATCTCTTCTGGATGACCAAGGGCCCAAAGACCGCGTGCCTTGGCTTTGTCCATCAACGAACGCATCACGTCACCACGACGCGAGCTCACCTTGTTTTCGAGCAGTTCTTTTTCGACCGGATAGATTTCCTGCTCAATGAAATCCAGCACACGCGTTCGCAGCGGACTGATGTGTTCCGGAATCGACAAATTGAGAATGGATTGCGGCATGTTCCCCCCGTTATGTGTGTATTCCCCTGCACCGAAGTGTACGCCGCCCCCGGTAGGCTGGTGCAAGGTGGACGGGTGCAAGGCCAACGTTTATCGTGCAAGCGCATTCAAGGAAATCGAACCGTTGATCCCAAACCTACAAGGCAACGACCTCAAGCGCGCCGGTCTCAAGATCACGCTGCCGCGCCTCAAAGTGCTCGAGGTGCTGGAGAGCGCGAACCCGCACCATCTGTCGGCGGAAGATGTTTACAAGAAGTTGATCGAGTCAGATGACTCCGTCGGTCTCGCCACCGTGTATCGCGTGCTCACCCAGTTCGAAACCGCCGGGATCGTCGAGCGCCATAACTTCGATGACGGCCACTCGGTCTACGAGCTTGCCACCGATGATCACCACGACCACATGGTCGACGTCGACTCCGGCCAGGTGATGGAATTCGTCAATGACCGCATCGAAGCGCTACAGCGGGAAATCGCCGCGGAGCACGGATTCGATCTCGTTGACCATGAGTTGGTGCTGTACGTCCGTAAACCCCGCCGCTGATTTCCTACGGAAACGGCAACTCCGTCATTGCAAATGAGAATTATTTGCAATTAAATCCCGTCTGACCCTCCGTACTGCCGATTTCCGATGTCCATAACCGCTAAAGACAACACCTTGTCACTCACCGACCTTCAGGTCGGTGAGCGAGCCACTGTGGTAGGTTTCCGGGACCGCAGCGGTTACGTCAATAACTTGCTCAGATTGGGTCTGATTCCGGGCACCACCTTCCAAGTGCTCCGTCGCGCACCCCTCGGCGACCCGCTCGAAATCCAGTTCAGGGGCTTTTTGCTGGCGCTCCGCCCTGCCGAAGCCGGCGAATTGATCGTCGTCCGCTCATGAACGCTACTGCCGTCAACAAGCCGGTTGCGCTGGTCGGCAACC
>SXGR01060865.1_pt1 | contig 16900 bp, 12 predicted proteins | sample 3174711 | NCBI WGS metagenome assembly SXGR01 (sample SAMN11356860, study PRJNA531348) | freshwater metagenome | isolation source: freshwater sample F1-60 | place: China: Fuxian Lake, Yuxi | collected 2017-12-25
GCCACCAGCCCTGCCACGTTGATCTGGCTGCCCGCGCCGAACACAATGCCATTCGGGTTGATCAGGAAGACGCGGCCATTCGATTGCAGTGCGCCCAGAATTGAAGACGGGTTTTGCCCCACCACGCGATTGAGCACAGCACTGGATGCCGACTGCTGCACGAACTTGGTGATCTCGTTCGCGCCGATGGAAAAGCTGCCCCAGTTGATGATGGCGTTGGGGGTGTTGGTAATCATCAGCAGATTACCGGCGGTGGTGAAATTCGCCGCGCCTTTGACGACGGTCGGATTCGCCGGGTTGGCATGCGCGCCGCTGGCAAAGCACGCGGCAACGGCCAAGGCTGTCGCCTTGTATCGATAATGCGCTTTTCGTGAGAACGCATCCAAGGGGCGATCACATCGGGTTAGTTCGTTTGTGCGCATTACTTGCTCCAGTCTGGCGCGTTCGTACTCAACCGGCATCGCCGCTGACCGCGCTTGAAAATACCTACTACACCTAGTGGGAAGTCTACCACGTAGCATCCATAGAATGCGCTTGACACCACAGAATTGTGCCCTTGCAGAAGGGAAAATATGTCAAAAAAATCAAAACGTTGGCGAGTTGTGCCGTTGCCTGGTGCGCAAACGAGTTCACGGCACGCTTTGCGCCCTTCACGGCCTCGTTCCCTATCTGTGGCGCTCCAGTTCCAGCGGCGGCTCGTCCAGTACCGCTGCCTGCTCACGCAGCGCCAGTATGTGGTCCTGCCAATAGTGCTGGGTGTTAAAAAACGGAAAACTGGCAGGAAATGCCGGGTCGCCCCAGCGTCGCGCCAGCCAGCCCGCGTAGTGCAGCATCCGCAGCGTGCGCAGGGGCTCGATCAGCGCCAGCTCACGCGGATCAAAGTCGAAAAACTCGCGGTAGCCCGCAATAATCGCCGCCAATTGCTGTTGCCGCGCGTCGCGCTCGCCTTCCAGCCACATCCAGATGTCCTGCACAGCCGGGCCCATGCGCGCATCGTCGAGATCGACGAAATGCGGGCCGCCGGGGTCTGTCCACAAAATATTGCCAGCGTGGCAATCGCCATGCAGTCGCAACGGTAGGAAGTTTCCAGCAGCAGCCCATCGGCTTTTTACGCTTGCCAGCACGTCCAGAGCCGTACTTTCGTAGGCCACGCGCAAATCGTCCGGCACAAAATTGTGTTCCAAAACATAACGTACCGGCGCTTCGCCGAACTCTTCCCAGCCGATTTCCGGTCGTTCGTAAAAATCGTCCAGCGCGCCGACGGCATGGATGCGCGCGATAAAACGCCCCAACCAGCGCAGCGTGTCCTCGTCCTCGAATTCTGGCGTTCGCCCGCCCTGACGTGGGTATAGCGCCAGCAAAAATCCGGCATGTTCGTGTAGTGTTTGCCCATCGAACACCAGAGGCGCCACCACTGGCAACTCCGCTTTCGCCAGTTCGAGGGCGAACGCGTGCTCCTCGCCTATGGCCGCGCGGCTCCAGCGTTGCGGGCGATAGAACTTGGCGACGATGCTCTCGCCGGAATCGAGCCAAACCTGGTAGACGCGATTCTCGAAGCTGTTCAGCGCGGCAAGCCGACCGTCGCAGTGCAGGCCGGCGGACTCCACCGCGTCCAACAGGCATTCTGGCGTCAGCCCGGCATAAGGCATGGCAGCAACAGGCGGGGCATCGGACTTGCTTTTTTTCTTGGGCATCTGTGAAAACTGGGACTAAAATGCGCGCACACACGAACGCGGCTGAACAATACAATAGATTTCGGCGTAACCGACACCGATGCTAACAGCGTACATCCGCAGCGGCGATGCTGCCACGAACAAGCTTGTCAAAAAGCTCGTCAATCTGCGTGCGGAATTGCCTGCCGATGCGGTGTGGATCGATCTGAACGATCCCACCGACCAGGAACGCAACTGGGTCAAGGACCAATACACCCAAGAGTTGCAGTTCATTGAGGAACTTGGCGAGATTGAGGCCAGTTCGCGCTATTACCGCGACGAAACCGGGCTGCACATCAACCTGTACTTTCTGTCGCAGGAAAACGGCTATGTGCGCAACGTCAACGTGGCATTCACCATCAACCATGGCCGCCTGTTCACCCTGCGCACCGACGAACTGCCGGAAATCCGCACGTTTTTCTCGCATTGCGCCAAAGACGCCAGCGCCTATCCGACGCCCGCCTCGATGCTGTTGGGTTTGGTGGGTACGCGGCTGGGGATGATGGCGGACGTGTTCGAGAAACTGCAAGCCGATCTGGATGTGGCCAGCGGCGGCATTTTCCGTTCCGAATCGCGCGCGCACTCCGCTGCACTGGAAGCACTGGCGCGCATCGAGGACATCAATGGCAAGGCCCGATTGGGCCTGATGGAAAACAAGCGCGCGTATTCCAACCTGTCGCGCAATGTCGACATCAAGGTCGATGCCGAGACCATGAACGAGCTGCTGCGTGACGTGGAATCGCTGATGAATTTTTCCGACTTTCTCGCCGAGCGCACGCAGTTTCTGCTTGAAGCCGCCATCGGCATGATCAATATCGCGCACAACAAACGTCTTAACGAGTTCACCGTGCTGTCGGTGTTATTGATGCCACCGACCCGGATTGCCAGCATTTACGGCATGCACTTCAAGCACATGCCCGAGCTGTCATGGCCATGGGGATACCCGATGGCCATCGGGCTGATGCTTACGGTTGCCCTGGGGCCCATATTGTTTCTGCGGCGCAAGGGCTGGCTGTAGGTGATTTGCGGATTAAGGGTTACCCATTTTTAAGGAGATTGTGATGCAACAAACCACCCCCATCAGTGACGCCGCTGTCAACTTTATCGGTGGAGCCGCCACCCGCGATTACGCGCCGGAAATTCTCGATGCTGCCAAGATGTGCCTGGTCGATTGGTTCGGCGTGGCGATTGGCGCCATCAATGAGCCGGCTGCGCAATCGGTGCGGCGCGTCGCGCGCCGCTGGGGGCCGCAGGGAAAAGCGCACCTCCTGCTGGGCCCGAGCATCGCGCCGGCAGCGGCTGCACTCGCCAATGGCACCATGGCGCATTGCATGGACTATGACGACACGCATCTCGATGGCGCGGGCCACATCAGTGGCCCGACATGGGCGGTCGCGCTGGCGCTGACGGAAGAACACGGCAAGACGGAACGTGAAGCACTTGCCGCCTTCATCACCGGTTTTGAAATCTCGGCGCGGCTGGGCGCGGGCGGATTCGGACGCAAGTTGCAATTTAAAGGCTTTCATCCCAGCTCGATTTTTGGCAGGTTTTCGGCTGCCGCGACGGCCAGTGTGTTACTGGGGCTCGATCGCCAGCAAATCGCAAACGCGCTGGGCGTGGCGGGCACCACGGTGAGCGGGCTTAACGCGTCGTTCGGCACCATGAGCAAGCCATTTCATCTGGGTAAAGCCGCGATGGACGGCCTGCTCGCAGCCGATCTCGCGCGCGAAGGATTTGAATCCGCCACCCATTTGCTTGATGCCGAAAACGGCATTTCCGGTACATTGATGCAGGATCACTCGATCAAAATAGAACCCATGGAATTCACCGGCGGCCGCGCGCTGCTGCGCAATGCCTACAAGCCTTACGCGTGCTGCAAGGCCACGCACGCCTGTGTCGACGCCGCGCGCAAGCTCGCTACCAGCGTCAAATCCGGCATCATTCAGCGCATTGTGCTCGGCGCATCACCCATGACGCTGGCGGTGGCTGCCAAGCCCAACCCGCAAACCCCGCTCGAGGGCAAGTTTAGCGTGGCCTATTGCGCGTCGTTGGGGCTGGCCGGCTACGCGGCGGTGGAAAGCGATTTCTCTGACACGCGTCTGCGCGACCCACAATTGCGCGCGCTGATCGCCAAATGTGAGGTCGCCGAACAGCCGGGCACGGAGCTCACCGAAGGGTTTGTTGAAGTGCACACCAGCGACGGCCAAAAGCTGCGCGCCGACGTGCCGCTGGCGCTGGGTAACCCCGGTAACCCGATGAGTTGGGCCGGCATGGAAGGCAAGTTCAAAGGGCTGGTCGAACCCATACTCGGTAACGAGACGAAAACGCTGTTTGACTTGCTGCGGCGATTTGAGGAACCGGGCACCCTGACCCAGGTGATGAAGATGGTGGCTCGCGACGCGGATTAAGCGTCGCGCTCAATGGGCACGCGGCGCCGCTTGCATCTGATCAAAATCGTGACCAGACAAAAACCGCCCGCCGCGCGCGTTCAAATCCGCAGCAACCTGCGCCAGCGCACGCCGGTCGTTCAATTTGACTTCATCCAGTAAGTCATTGATTTTATTTATTATTTCTAAATAATTATTCCCGGGAAACAGCGGCCACCGAAAACCTTCCAGCATCGATTCATCAAACGCTGAACTCAAACTTACGCGCACTTCCGCGCCGCCTTCGTCCAGGCGGTGCGCGGACAGCACCACCGCCGGATCGCCCACCGCCATGCGAAATTGCCGGACGCTGTTGCTCAAAAAAAGACTGAAAGCCAACTCGATTTGCGCCGCGCGGCCGGCATCGGCCGCGAGATAGATCGGCGCCGGTGCACGCGGAATCGGCAACACGTCCACACCCGGCTGCGCGAGTTGTGACGCCAACAGTTTGGTCAACGGTATGCCCCACGCGCCGACGTTCGAGCCGGCTTCCATTACCGACGGCACGTGCGCAGGCCCGACGGTCGCACCCGCCAGAAACCGCAGCACCACCTGCTCGCGCCCCGGCTTTACCGGAATCGCACTACCCGCGAGTTCAAGCGGCGCGCCGCCACTACGCAATTGTGCTGCCCATTGCCGCAGCAGGCCCGGTGACAGGCACGCCAGCGTTTCCATCGAACACAGCGCATTGCCCAACCCGAAATTACGCCCGGCACCCAACACGCCGTGCTGTTCAAGCAATGCACTGACTTCGGTGATATCCGGCAGCGCGTCCGGTAGTTCACTTGGAGTCTTCGCCCCTACCACAATCACCAGCGGTAGGGCAAACAAGCGGGCAATCACCACTTCGCCGCGTTCCGGCTTGTTAACGAGCTTCGCCAGCATTTGCTGCAGGTGGCGGTAACATTCGGCCGAAGGTGATTCACGTAGCAATGCTTGCACTTCAGCGCCCGCGCCGCCCTCAAGCAAGGCATCGAGATCGAGACGCAGCGTGGCACGTGCCGCCGCATTGCCCGCGAGGCTTTGTGCCGCGAGCTTCAGCAAGTGCGCGTCGTCACGCGGCACCGGCCACGAGCGCGGGTCAGGCAACACAATCGCGGCTGGCATCAATCGACTTTGGCGCCCGATTCGCGTACCACCTTCGCCCACTTGGCGAAATCGGCACGAATCACGCGAGCGTAATCTTGGGCGCTCCCGCCAGCGCCATCTGCCCCCTGCGCACGCAGACTATCCCTGATACGCGGTTCATCCAGCGCCTTGTTGAGCTCGCCATTAACTCGGGCTATCACCGTAACGGGTGTCCCAGCAGGCGCAACAATGCCGAACCAGTTCACCACTTCGTAGCCCGGCACGGTTTCCGCAATGGCCGGCAGATCAGGAAACGACGGCGAACGTTTGCCACCAGTCACCGCCATGCCGCGCAGCTTGCCCGCCTTGACCTGAGGTGCGAGTGGCACGGCGCTCGCAATCGTCAGGCCCACTTGTCCCGCGATCAAGTCCGTAATGAGGGGGCCGGTGCCCTTGTAGGGAATATGATTGATATCCACGCCCGCCATCGACTTGAACAGTTCCATCGCCAGATGGCTGGACGCGCCGCTGCCGCCGGAAGCATAGTTCAGTTGCCCCGGCTTGCCTTTGGCGAATGCGATCAATTCCTTGACGGTTTTTGCGGGCAACGACGGATTCGCCGCCATCATTAGCGGCACGGTCACAAACTGCACCACCGGCGCAAAATCTTTCACCGCGTCGTACTGCACCTTCTTGTAGAGATGCGGATTGATCACGTGCGGTATCGAAGTAAACAGCAGCGTGTAGCCATCCGGTGCGGCACGCGCGGCGATTTCGGTGGCCACCAATCCGCCCGCGCCGCCACGATTGTCGACCACCACTTGCTGCTGCAGGCGCTCGGTGAGCTGCTGTGCGGCGATGCGTCCGAGAATGTCGGCAGCGCCGCCCGGTGGAAAGCCGACGATGAGGCGGACAGGACGCGTAGGGTAGTTTTGTGCGAACACACTCACACTTGCAAACAACGCGTTGATAACAGCAATAGTACCCATAACTGCAATAGACCTCGCCCTACCCTGTCGTGTCCGCGAAGGCGGGAACCCACAACACAATCGCCTCGCAATCATTGCATGGGTTCCCGCCTTCGCGGGAACGACAGTTTTGGAAATTCGCACTGTTATCTCAACGGTAAAGGGTGGTTGCGATGGTGCACTACCCTTCCGCCTTCGCGCCCGAAACCTTCACTGCCCTGCCCCATTTTTCGATTTCGCCGCGAATATAAGCGGAAAATTGCTCCGGCGTGTCGCCGATAAATTCAGCGCCTTCGGGCTGCATGCGATTGCGGATATCCGGCTGATTGATCGCGCGCAGCGTCTCTGCATGCAGTTTTGTCACGATATCGCGCGGCGTGGCAGCAGACACGTGCACCCCGAACCATGAGCCAGTCTCAAAACCCTTAAAGCCCTGCTCCTGCAAGGTCGGAATCTCAGGCGCGGCGGGTGAACGTTTGGCACTGGTCATCGCCAGGGCACGCAGTCTGCCACTTTTCACGTGGGGAACGGTGGACACCATGGCGCCGAAGTAAATCTCGATGTGGCCCGCCACCACGTCAGTGATCGCGGGTGTAGCACCCTTGTAAGGCACATGGATCATCTTCACGTCCGCCATCGACTTGAACAACTCACCCGCCAGATGGTGCGGACTGCCAATGCCGGTGGAGCCATGACGCAACTGTCCAGGCCGCGCCTTCGCCAGCGTCACCAGATCCTTCGCGTTCCTGGCAGGCACCGAAGGATGCACCACCACCATGCCCGGCGTACTGGCCATGTTGATCACATGCACAAAATCTTTTTGAAAATCAAAAGCCATCTTCGGATACAGCGACGGATTAATCACATTCGCCACTGTGCCCAGCAACAGGGGGTAGCCATCCGGCGGGCTTTTCGCTACCATCTCGGTGGCAATATTGGTCGCACCGCCGGGACGGTTTTCGACAATCACCGGCTGCCCCCAGGCCTCGTTCAACTTCGCTCCCACCGCCCGCGCCATCATATCGGCGGTACCGCCTGGCGTGTAGCCGACTATCCAGCGCATGGCGCGATTGGGGTAGTTGGCGGCGGTTTGGGCGACGGCATTACCAGCCGTGAGAACCGCCGCAAAGGTCACGCCAGCCAAAGCCCATTTGCAACGTGAGAAGTTAAGCAACGACATACGAATAATCATAAAAATATCAATTAAAACAGTTACTTACAATAAGACCGCTTGCAGTCCGTGCGGAGTGCAGGGTATTTTGGATTTCTATCCCATCATCTGCGCCATCTACCATCCCAATACATACGCCGGCCGCCGCGGATCAGCGCCGCCGTGCATCACGCCGTTTTTGTGATCATTGACGATGGTGCAAACCGCGCCGGCAAGCCACGTGTAGTCTGGCCACGCGCGCACGTCGTGCCCGCGCTTGGCCAGCGTCGCGTTGAGCGATGGGTCAATACGCGACTCTAGATAGAGCCGGCCCGGATAATATTTGTGCGGCTCGAACGAACCCGGAAAGCTGTAAGTCGCAAATCGCGGCGCATCAATCGCGTCCTGCGCTGACATGCCGAACACGTTGACATTGAGAAACACCTGTAACATGGCCTGCGTTTGCACATCGCCGCCGGGCGTACCGAAAGGCATATAAGCCTTGCCGTTCTTGAAGGCAAGCGCCGGATTGGGCGTCAGGCGCGGCCGTTTGCCCGGCGCCACCGACGAAGGATGCGTCGGGTCAGCCCACGACTGCGTGCCGCGCCCGGAGCACAATATGCCGACGCCGGGAATGATCGGCGTCTGGTCGGAGCCGTCGCTCGGCGTGCACGAAAACGCGTTGCCGTGTTTGTCGATCACGCACAGGTATGACGTATCACCCGGCCCCGGCGCTTCCGCCCCCTCTGGCCGCGGCATGCTGCGGTTATCGATTTCAGTCAGCGATTTTGGATCGCCGCCGCGCGGCATTTCCGCGCACGCCGCGTCATTGTGAATGCGCGCACGCTGCCATGCCGCGTATTTTTCCGACATCAGCCCGGCCATCGGCACTTTGACGAATTTCGGATCGCCAAAATAATTGTGCCGGTCGGACATCACCAGCTTGATCGCCTCGGTCAGCACGTGAATGTAATCCGCCGAGTTATGCCCCAGCGCCCGCAGATCGTAGCCTTTGAGAATGTTTAGCGCCATCGGCAGCGACGGCCCCTGCGACCACGGCCCGCAGGCATGCAGCTCGATGCCTTCAAAGCGGGTTTTCACCGTCGGCTCGATATTTACGCTGAACCCGGCAAAATCCTCGAAGCGCATGAGGCCGCCTTCGCGCTCGATGAATTTGCACACCTCGCGCGCTACGTCGCCCTTGTAAAACGCGCTGCGTGCGGCGAGCAGCCCCGCCTTGCGGCCTTTCTTGCGGGCCACCTTGCGCTCTTCGTCAGCCAGAAATTTCAGCGTGCGGCCGAGATCGGCCTGCACGAACACTTCACCCACCCGGGGCACTCGGCCCTTGGGCAAAAACACTTTTGCGCTCGACGGCCAGCGCTCGTAATCCTTGCGATGCGTAGTGATAAATTCCGACAGGAGCGGATACATCGGAAAGCCTTCACTGGCGAAACGGATCGCCGCCGAGGCCACATCGCCAAAACTCATGGTGCCGAAATTCGCCAACGCAGTCAGCCACGCATCCGGCGCGGCAGGTACCACGCAGCGTTCGACGCCGGGCGGAATTTTGCCGCCGTGCATTTTTTGAAAGTAGTCGGGCGTGATCGCTTTCGGCCACACGCCGAGGCCGTCGATGCACGTGACTTTCTTATCTTTGGCGGTATAAATAATCTGCGGCGCGACGCCGCCAAAGTTCACCTTGTCTGTTTGCAACACCTCGATGGCAATCCCGGCCGCGACGCCGGCGTCGATGGCGTTGCCGCCGGCTTCGAGGATTTCAAACGCCGCGTGTGCAGCAAGGTAATGGCCCGCCGCCGCGAGGTGGCGCGTGCCCATGATGGTGAGCCGGTTGGATGTACTCATGAGGGTGACTCCTGGCGACAGTAATCAAGGACGCGGGCGCGCGCGGGTTGGGTGGGGGTCGAGTAGCAGTTTAATGCAGGTGACTGATTCTAACCGCATTTTCCGAAAATGGCGGACAAACACCAACGCTGCCGTGTAATAATCGTCGCATCTTTCGTCCACCGATGTACGAGGCAATCACAATGACACTACACGCCAAATTTCTGACCATCGCCACGCTGATGACAAGCGCCGGTTTTCCCTCCATCGCGCACGCACAAGGCTATCCCGCCAAAACCCTGCGCATGGTGGTGCCCTTTGCCGCCGGCGGCAACACCGACATCATCGCGCGCATTATCGCGCCGGATATGAGCAAGCAGTTCGGCCAGCAAATCGTCATCGACAATCGCGGTGGCGGCGGCAGCGTTATCGGCACGGAAATCGTCGCCAAGTCGCCGCCCGACGGGTATACGCTGTTGATGGTGTCCGCTGCTCACGTGATCAATCCAGCGATGATCAAGAAACTGCCCTACGATTCAATCCGCGATTTCACGCCGATTTCCGTGGTGGCCGATGTACCGACTGCGTTCGTGGTGCACCCCGCGCTGCCGGTGAAAAACGTCAAGGAATTTGTTGCACTCGCCCGGGCGCGGCCAGGACAACTGAATTACTCCACGGCGGGCCGCGGCACCGTCGGGCACCTTGCGGCAGAGCTCCTGAGTTCCACCGCACAAATCAAACTGGTGCATGTGCCGTATAAAGGCTCCGGCCCGTCGGTCATTGATCTGATGGCCGGGCACGTGCAAATGCAGATGTCGAGCATGCCCGCCGTCATCAACTTCGCCAAGGCGGGCAAGCTGCGCATGATCGCGCAAACCGGCAAGACACGCTCGGCGGCGGCGGCGGACGTTCCCACCATGGAAGAAGGGGGGCTCAAGGGGTTCGTGGTGTCGAGCGGCTTTGGCTTGATCGCGCCCGCCAACACCCCGCGCGCCATCGTTGACCGGGTGCATGGCGTGCTGGTCAAAACACTCGCCGACAGCGCGGTAAAAAACAGCCTGTCCAGCCAGGGCGCCGAGCCCGTCGGCAACCGGCCTGAGGAATACGAAGCGTTCAACAAAGCGGAAATCGCCAAATGGCTGAAAGTCACGCGCGACGCGGGCATACCGCCGGAATAAATGGGGAATAGCCTGTAAAAATAAAATCCTTTAAAAACAATTACTTATATATTTCTATCGCCGCTGGTTCAGTGCAGCCGGCGCGATTCTCCGGGCCACTCATCCGCCGCTGGCGCAGCTTGACCCGATCTAGCCTCGGCCGACAAGGACTGCCCGGGCCAACGTTGCGCAGGCGCCAGCGGCGCTGGCAGATCGCGGTCGATGACCTCCAGAAATCCCGCGATATCCAGCGGCTTGGTCAGATACTCGGTAAAGCCCGCCGCGCGGCCACGCTCGATGTCGTGCGGCATGGCGTCGGCGCTCAGCGCGATCACGGGCAACTCGCGCAGCCGTGCCTCGGCCTTGAGCGCGGCCAGCACGTCATACCCGTCCATCACCGGCATATTGATGTCGAGCAGCAGCAGATCCAGATGTTGCCCGCGCGCGATGTCGAGGCCCCGCACCGCCGATTCGACGATGGTCAAATCAACATGAGGACGCCGGCGCAGTATGCGCTCAACCAACTGCAGATTTTCGATGCGGTCGTCGATGTAAAGCACGCGGCGCTTGGCCGCTGCGGCACCGGTAGCAGCGTGAACCATGAGAGTCTCGAGTGCCTGTTCCCTCTCACCCGCGCCGGCAGCGGGCAGTTCCATCCAGAAACTGCTGCCCGCACCGGGTTTGCTGTCCACGCCCACTGAACCGCCCATGAGCTCAACCAACCGGTGCGTGATGGTCAAACCTATTCCCGTACCATGCGTGGACACGCCCGGCGGCGGGAGGCGGCTGTAGGGTTGAAACAGCCGGGCCATGTCTCCTGCGCTGATGCCGATGCCGGTGTCGGTCACCACGATGCGAATGCGCGTGTCGCCGGCCTGCTTTACGCTGATGCTGACCGTGCCGTGGTCGTGGTTGTACTTGATCGCATTAGACAACAGGTTCAGCAGCGCCTCGCGCAAACGCAAGCTGTCGGCGAACGCATACTCGGACACTCGCGCGCCGGGTTCCATACGCAGCGTGATGTGCTTCTCGTCCGCCAGCGGCTGCACCATGGGACGGCAATCGTTGATCAGCGTCGTCAGACTGACAGCCTCGGCCTTCAATTGCATATGGCCAGACTCTATGGCCGAAATATCCAGCAGCTCGTTGATCAGCACCAGCAGATGGCGGCCGCTTCTGAGTATTTCGCGAACATCGTCACGCCGTTCGCCGGCCAGTGAGCGGTCTGCTTCCAGCAGGCTGGCGAAGCCCAGAATCGAATGCAGCGGCGTGCGCAACTCGTGGCTCATGCGCGACAAAAACTGCGATTTCGCCAGATTGTTCCGCTCCGCAAGGTCGCGCGCGGCGGCGGTCTCTGCCACGGCCTCGCGCAACTGCCACTCGGTTTCCAGCAGTTTGCGCAACGTGCGATGGGTAGCGCGGCACACGGCGATCATCGACACCATCCCCGCCAGCAGCACCAGCGCCACTATCCATTCAATACCGAAAGCCGGGCTGTTCGCCACGATGACCACGGCCGGTAGCGCCAGCGCCCCCACCACAAACGCTTGCGCCGCGCCGCGCTGTTCGGACGCAGAGTTCACGGCGACCGCGCACACACTGAACAAAATACCGACCGATAGCGCCAATAGCGTCGGCGATGCCTGTGGCGCGGCCAGCGCGGGCCCCACGGCCCACGACACCCCGGCCAGCAGATGGTGGAACAGGAACCGGTCCTGCCAATGCGCCAACGCGTGCGTCTGTGGCGCGGCGTGCTGAAAGCGGGTCGCGTGCCACCAGCTGAACGCCACATTCAGCAATAAGGCGATCAGCGCTCCAAGCATGACCTCGATGGAAAAAAACCGCCACAGCAGTGGCACAAAGAGCAGCGTGCAAATCAGCGTCAGCCACATATTCAGCGGCAAGCGGCTGTAAGCGGCATACAGCAACTTCGATTCGATTTCCTGCTCGCGCCTCACCCCCGCGGCCGCGCGCAGATCAACGCCGTTACTCAATTCCCCCCCAGATTCCTCATAGGCAAGATACGCACTTTAACCCAAGCCCAATCGACATGGCAAAGGCTGGGCTGTTATATCATTGCTGTGACATGACCAACAAACAAGCGCTGTATGTCCTGATTGCGGCTGTTCTGCTCGCCGGATTCACCAACCGCTGGATGCTGGATGGACCAGCTCCCGCAGCTGGGGCCAGCAGCCTCGACACCACGTTCTTCGATGCGCAATGGGTGGCCTTTTTGATGACCGCGGGCGCCACCGTGGTCATGGTGGGCAACTGGACAAAAAGCGGCGTCTTTCCCAAACCGGTGTTGCTGGGGGTGGTAACACTGATTTATTTTGTCGCCACGGGTATTCCACAGAGTACGAATCATGCTGAGTGGATGCGTGGCGACGCCAGCATCGGGGCGCTGGCTGGCGGGCAGGAATTTCGCGGCATCGCAAACGAGGTCGGGCAACGCCTTGCGGGGCAGTGGAAAGTCGGGAATCGGCTTTACACCATTGGCCACGATAGACTCACCATCGAAGCCACGGGCCAGTCGGATACGATGAGCCCCGTGGTTTGCGGAAACGACGCCTACTTTCGCTTCGGTTATGCCACAACGGAAGTCTTTCATGCCAATCCCAAAGCCGAACCCTATTATTTGTTGCTCGAACGGCCGCCAGTGGCAAAGTATGAAGTGGCGTGCAAGGGTACGCTCCATACCTTTTTGCTGCGCTCCGACGGCAAGCTCGTGGCATTCAAGAATCTGCACCGCCGCGAGCCGGAAATCGAAATCCTCACGCGCGTGCCCTAGAAAGCTTGCGCCACTGGTCTGCTGCGCACGGCAAGCGGTAAAATCCGCGTTTTAAAGGGCCGCTCATGAACCTCTTCGACTTCCAGTTTCCGTATACCTCGCAGCGCATGCCGGTGCTCGCACGCAACTGCGTGGCGACCTCGCAGCCGCTCGCCGCGCAAGCGGGCTTACGCATGATGCTCAAAGGCGGCAACGCGGTGGACGCGATCCTCGCCACGGCAATTTCGCTCACCGTGCTGGAGCCCACCAGCAACGGCATCGGCAGTGACGCATTTTGCATTATGTGGGACGGCAAGGAACTCAAGGGGCTGAACGCCTCCGGGCGCTCGCCCGCCAGCTGGACGCCGGAGCACTTCAAGGGGCGCAGCGAAATGGCCAAATGCGGCTGGGCATCGGTGACCGTACCGGGTGCCGTGTCCGCGTGGGTGGAAATGTCGGAAAAATACGGCAAGCTGCCGTTCGCCGATTTGTTCGAACCGGCGATCAAATACGCCACCGACGGCTACATGGTGTCGCCAACGATTTCACGGCTGTGGGCCAATCAGGCGCCATTGCTGCAACACGAGCCGGGCTTCGCGCAGACCTTTATGCCCAAGGGCCGCCCGTTGCAAGCCGGCGAAAAGTTTACCTCCCTCGCGCATGCCCAAACGCTGCAACGCATTGCCGAAACCAAAGGCGAGGCTTTTTACCGAGGCGATCTCGCTGAAAAAATCGCGGCATGGGCGCGCGAGACCGGCGGCGACATCACTGTGGCCGACATGGCGGCACACACACTCGACTGGGTGGAGCCCATTGGCATGGATTACCGTGGCTACACGCTGCACGAAATTCCGCCGAATGGCCAGGGCATCGCAGCACTGATTGCGCTGGGCATTCTCGAAAACTTCGATGTGGCCTCGCTGCCCATAGATTCGCCCGACTGCATGCATCTGAAAATCGAGGCCATGAAGCTCGCGTTTGCCGACATCAACGAATACGTGTCGGATATTTCCACCATGCGCGTGACACCGGCCCAAATGCTCGACAAGGCCTATCTCAAGGAACGCGCCAAACTCATCGATATGAAAAAGGCCGCCAACCCGTCATATGGCACGCCCAGCAAAGGCGGCACCGTGTATCTCACCGCCGCCGATGAATCCGGCATGATGGTGTCGTACATCCAGTCGAACTACTCCGGCTTTGGCTCCGGTGTGGTGGTACCCGGCACCGGCATCAGCCTGCAAAATCGCGGCACGGGTTTCAGCCTGAAACCCGGCCACGCCAACATCGTCGCACCCAACAAACGCCCGTTCCACACCATCATCCCCGGCTTTCTTACCAAAGGCGGCCAGCCGCTGATGAGCTTCGGCGTGATGGGCGGTTCAATGCAGGCACAAGGGCATATGCAAGTCGTGTCACGAATGGTCGATTACCACCAGAACCCGCAAGCCGCAAGCGACGCCCCTCGCTGGCGCATCGACAGCGGCCTGCGCGTGGGCATCGAACACGGTGTGCCGGCAGAAACCATCGCTGCTCTTACCGCACGCGGCCACGATATGCCGCAGGCCGACCGCTGGAGCACCGAATTCGGCCGTGCGCAACTGATATACAAAATGGACGATGGTTACTTTGCCGCGTCGGAACGGCGGACTGATGGACAGGCGGTGGGGTTTTAACGATTGGCACCGCACGCAGCAGAATTTGTTGTAAGTAATTGTTTTTATTAATATTTTTTAATAGTAGAACATCGCTGCTGCCGTTTCCAGACACCCTGTCCCTAACACATCGTCTGCCCGCCATTCACATGCATTGCTTGGCTTGTCCACCTGCCGCGCGGACTTCCGCGACGACTGCTTCAGCCTCCGCACGCGAGTTGCGCCTGTAGACCGCGACCACCGCGCCTGCTGCCGCGAGTTCTAACGCCGTAGCACGGCCGATGTTGATACCTGCGCCGGTAACCCATGCAACTTTGCCTGTGAGTTCTTTGCCAGGCGCAAATTTTGCCAAATTCAGGTCCTAAATTATTCAATTAAAACAAATACTTACAATACCCCCTTTCGGCGTATCACTCAACGAATCTACTGCCGCACACAATTCGAGCGCCCTCCGTCCGCTGGTATAACCGTCCCGGTAATACTGCGCGATTCATCCGACGCGAGAAACAGCGCCACGTTGGCGATGTCCGCCGACTCGGCGACCGAAAACGGATACAGCTTGCGATTGGCCGCGTTGCGCGCCTGCGCTTCAGCGGACGGCTTGGCCGCACCGGAATCGGGGTTTTCCCAGCGCGCAATCGAACGCTCGGTGCGCACCGTCGCGGGCGCGATGGCGTTGGCGCGTATGCCATCCTTCATGTATTCGGTGGCGAGCGTGCGCGTGAACGCGACAATACCGCCCTTGGCCGCCGCGTAAATCGGCTTCTCCTGCCCGATCAGCGCGAGCCACGTGCTGAAGTTAATGATCGAGCCGCCGCCGCTGGCGATCAGATGCGGAATGCCATGGCAGCAACTTAAAAACGGATGCCGCAGATTCAGCGCGATGGTGCGCTCGAAAATCGCCAGATCCATTTTGTGCACCGGTACGTCTTCCACCAGAGAGCCACCCGCGCAATTCATCAGAATATCGAGCCTGCCGTACCGCGCCGCCGCCGCGTCGATGCTGCGTTTGACCGAATCATCCTGCGTGACATCAGTGGCGTAAAACACCGCGTCACCGCCGGCATCGCGTATCGCTTTCTCAGTGGCGCGTCCCAGATCGCCTTTGATTTCCGCGATCGCCACTTTCGCGCCTTCGCGCGCAAACGCCAGCGCGCTCGCCTTGGCGATGCCCGAGCCCGCGCCAGTGATAAACGCCACTTTTCCTGCCAGTCTGCCCATAATGCCCCCTCAGTGAATTTGCGGCTCATGCTACGCAACGCGCGCGCGACACGCAAATGCCGGGGCCACTTTGCTATGATCGTGGCAACTCAACCCGCCCCATCCTCCACACTCAAGGAAATCCGCGTGACAGCCCCACGTAAAGCCATGCACGCGGGCGACGCCGTCGCCGAAGCTCTGCGCGAAGAAGGCGTGGAGCGCATCTACAGCGTGCCCGGTTCGCATATTCACCCGATTTACGATGGCTTGAGCCGCGTGCCGCAGGTGAAATTCGTCACTTGCAAAACCGAGCCGAATACTTCGCTGATGGCCGACGCGTACGGGCGGCTCACCGGCAAGCCCGGCGTATGTCTGGTTACCGCAGGGCCGGGGGCCATCAACTCCATGGCGGGCGTGGGCCAGGCGTACGGCGCGGCCTCGCCCATGGTACATCTGTCCGGCGCGGTGCCGCTGAAAGCGGATATGGAAGCCTTTCACGGCGTCGATGATCCGGCCTTCGTGCACGAGATGTTCAAAAAAATCACCAAGTGGAGCGCGCGTGTCGAACGCATCGAAGACATTCCCGAAGTGATGGCCAAGGCGTTTCACATCGCGCGCAGCGGGCGGCCAGGGCCGGTCCACGTGGAACTGCCGCGCGTGTCCGACTACAGCGAATACATCTTGCAGGAGACGCCTGCGGTATTGCCCGCCTACCAACGCATTTCCGCGACGGTAGTGCAGCCCGATCCTGCGTTTGTCGACCAATGTGCAAGGCGACTGATGGCCGCTCGCGCGCCGCTGCTGGCCGCAGGCAAAGGCGTCATCCGCCAAGGCGCCATAGCCCTGCTCACCCAGCTCGCTGAGAAATTGCAGGCACCGGTGATCACCGCGCAGGATTCCATTGGCCTTTTTCCCGAAGCACATCCGCTCTACGCGGGGTTTTTCCAGCGCC
>SXGR01116821.1_pt1 | contig 16898 bp, 14 predicted proteins | sample 3174711 | NCBI WGS metagenome assembly SXGR01 (sample SAMN11356860, study PRJNA531348) | freshwater metagenome | isolation source: freshwater sample F1-60 | place: China: Fuxian Lake, Yuxi | collected 2017-12-25
ATATGTGGCGCAGCGCGATGCGCATTTCGCTCATACCCATGGCTCTGGCCGCCTCAACAAACGGCATTTCGCGCAGCGACAGGGTACTGGCGCGGATCACACGGGCGATGCTGGGCAGTTTCGGGATGGCTATGGCGATGATGGTGTTGGTAAGCGACGGTCCCAAAGCGGCAGCCATGGCCATCGCGAGAATCAGCGTTGGCAGTGCCTGCAGCATATCAATCACGCGTTGGGTGGTGAGATCCACCCAACCGCCGAGATAGCCCGAAGCCAAGCCGATTAACACACCGAATAAAACGCCCAGCAGTGTTGCCCCAAAAGCTACGGCCAATGACGTGCGTGCGCCGTAAACCACGCGGCTGAATAGATCACGGCCCATAAAATCCGTACCCATCAGGTACGCCGTCGTTGGCTTGGCCAGTGATATCGAAGGGTTGGTGGCGAGCGGATCATGTGAGGTGATGTACGGCGCAAACACCGCTACCAGAATAAACGCGAGCACAATAGCCAGACCGACACCGCCCAAGGGATAACGCTTGGCGAGAAACAATGCCATCCCCCAACGCGATTTGACGTTGGCACCGGCCTTAGCCAGTTCCGCGTCGAAGCTGCCGGTGGAAACCGTGGTACCGAACTCATCCTTGCTGCTGATGGCCCCGGCATTGGTATAGCCTGGCGGTGGACTCATGGCGGACTCCGTTCGTAGACGCGATCAGTCGGAATACTTGATACGCGGGTCAATTACCGCGTACAGCATGTCGACAATGAAATTGGTAATCACCACGGCAAAGGCACTGAACAGCACCAGGTTTTGTACGATGGGGTAATCGCGCCAGCGGATCGACTCAACGAGGTAACGCCCAATGCCGGGAATGTTGAATACGGTTTCGATCACCACCAGTCCACCCAGCAAATGCGACGCCTCAATACCGAGCAGCGTGATGACTGGCAAAATCGCATTCTTCAACGCGTGGTGATAGTTGATGGTCTTCTCCGATGCCCCCTTGGCACGCGCAGTGCGAATGTAATCCTGACGCAGTACTTCGAGCATCGACGAACGCGTCAAACGTACGATCAGTGCCGAGCTGCGAAAACCAACCACCAGTGCAGGAATGGCAAGCAACGCAAGCTCGTGCCAAATCCCGCGTGGCTCGCTCGAGTAAATCGGTATGGCGCCAAACACATGTACTGCAAACATCAGCACCAGCAGGCCGCACCAGAACGACGGCAGCGACAGGGCACTGAGCGTCACCACGCGCAGGGTGTTGTCGACAAAGCCGTTCTGTTTGACAGCGCTCCACACCCCCAACGGTATTCCAAAGAGCACAGTAAAAAACAGGGTGAGGAAACCCAGCTTCAGCGTGACCGGCAACCGTGAGAGAATTTCCGACGAGGCGGGCCGCTCACTCATGTAAGAAAAACCGAAATCACCTTTGAGCAAGCCGCCGATCCAGCCGAAATACTGTTGCACCAGCGGTTTGTCGATTCCGAGCTCAGCTTCGATCTTCGCCTTTTGCACCTGATCGATATAGCCCGACGATTCGAACAGAATGTCGGCAATATTGCCGGGTACCACCCGCATCAGCCCGAATATGAGTATCGATACGCCGAGAAGTGTCACGAAAAACAGCGCCGTGCGCCTGACCAGATAGATCCCCATTCCCTTCTCCTCGCTTCGTGGCGCGTTATCGCGCCAGAAAATCCCACACCTGATGAAAGCGAACGCTAAGGTCGCGAAACCGAATACCAAAGCCGGTTCGACTATTCGATTACCAACGCGATATATGCCAGCGCTCCACCGTCACCGCTGCCTCTTGTATTTGTGAACAGTTCCCGCGCACTGATTGCAATGCAGGAACCGTGGATCAATGGGTAGTCTGGGGCTGCACGGCGTTACACAGATAATGGGGAAAGGCCGGTAGCTTGTCAACAAGAGCGCCAACAGCTCACGCGCCGGGCCAAATCTAAATCTAGTATTATCCTCGGTTGATCACACGCCGCGTGTGCATCGCAACATGACGCAACTTTGCCCTATTCCTTCGGACACTCATGGAACTCTTGGAAGCGAATCAGACCATTGCGCGCATCGACGCCAGTGCAGAACACCTATTCACACGATTTGGCGATGGCGGCAATATGCGATGGCGCGTTTTCGGCCCACGCAACGCCCAACCGCCGCTAGTACTGGTTCACGGCGGGCACGGCAGCTGGCTGCACTGGATACGCAACATCGAACCGCTGGCACACTCACACCGGCTATTCGTGCCCGATTTACCAGGCTTTGGAGACTCCGACAGCGCACCGGTAGAAGCCGGTGTGCAATACCTCTCCGATGCCATGATCGCGTCGCTTGATCAATTATTCGGCAGCAGTACCATTGTCAATTTGGCGGGTTTTTCGCTGGGCGGCGTGGTATCGGCGCATGTCGCGGTGCGTCGTGGCGCGGTGCAGAAGTTAGCGCTATTGGGCAGCCCCGGCAGTGAAACGCCTCATCGCCGCTCGGGCGAGATGATGCGCTGGCGTGATGCAGACGGGGCGGCACAGGAAGCTGCACTACGCCACAATCTGCTCAGGCACATGATGCGCTTTGAGAAAAATGCCGATGCGCTAGCGTATCGCGCTTATGCTGATCCGGTTAAGGCCACACGATTTCGTTCCAGCGGCATCGGCGGAGCCATCCCGTTGCGGGAGATTCTGCAACCCTATACCGCGCCGATACTGTTTCTTTACGGCGAACACGACGTGATTTGCACGCCTGTATTGGCACGAACCCGCTTATCGAATGCAGACTTGCAACGCGAGTGCAGGGTCATCCCTGAAAGTGGGCATTGGGTGCCGTTTGAGCGCGCAGACGCAGTAAATGATGCACTGGTGCGGTGGTGCGGTGGTTCGATACCGACGCTTCTGCTACGGTTTTCGCGGGAGCGAGCACGCCCGCGTGACATTGCGGTCTCGTAGCTGCGTGCTGGCCAAGTTTAAGAAAACAAGGGCCAGTGGCCACCTCACCGAAAAACGTAACTATTTGATTTAATTGATATTTTTTATCATCAAATCGGTGTCATGCAAGGGGCTGACGCGCCGCGCCAGCCTTGCCACCAAGATTACGCGTTGCCCTGCAAGTAACCGTCGGGATTACGCGTAAATTTATTGCGGCACTCCAGCGTGTCAAAGTAATACCACGTACCGTCGTGAAACTGCCGCGTGCCCATGGCCGGATCGACTTCTTTTGCGCCACCGGACGTCATGCCGGTTTGCGCCTTTGCCGCATCTTCATTCACGTCGCCTTTGCAGACGGGACATTTTGCCATGTTCTAACTCCTGTTCGTAATTAGCTGTAGTAGATTTGACTGTTCAATTGCCGCACGGGCACTGCGATTACGCAGTCGCAGCGGCGGGCAGCGGACGACCAAGGGTAACTTCACCCGGATAGTCGATCAGCAAATGCGCGATACGCGCACGATGCTCATAAGCGGTACCCATGCGCATGGTCCACGCCGAAACGCGGCGGAACCACAGTTGCAAATCGAATTCCATCATGAAACCGATGCCGCCGTGGATGCTTTGCGACTGACGCACTGCCGCTTCGCATTTTTCGTTGCAGAAGGATTTCGCCTGCGACACTTCCATTTTCGCGGGCAAGCCCTGATCAATTTTCCAGAGCGCTTCAAACGTCAGCATTTCGCCACCGTCCACCCACATCTGCATGTCGGCGCAGTTATGTTGCACGGACTGGAATGCGCCAATAGGCTGGCCGAACGCGGTGCGGAACTTTGCGTATTCGATGGCCATTTCGATGTCCTTGCGCGCGGCGCCAACCATCTGCGCACACAGCAGCGCGGTGCCACGGTCGAGCATGCGTTCGACGATAGGCCATCCCCCGCCCACCGCGCCGATAACGTTCGCCTTGGGTACTTTCACACCTTTGAACACCACTTCGGATTGCTTGTCTTTTGCTAGTGTGATCAGCACCGTGTGGCTGATACCGGCGGACTTGGCATCGACAATGAACAGCGAAAGTCCCTTTTCGCCTTTGGAACCCGCCGTGGTGCGCGCCACCACCAGGCAATAATCTGCAGCGGGAAAGTTATCGACAAAGAGCTTCGTGCCGTCGAGCACGAAGTTATCGCCGTCGGCCTTGGCACTCATTTGTACGGCGTCCGGCAGAAAACGCGGATCCTTTTCGGTGAAAGCCCAAGTCCATACCGATTTGCCCGCAACCACATCGGGCAGATACTTTTCCTGCTGTTGTTCTGTGCCATCCCTGGCAACCGCCAGGGTAGCCACTGCCGTACTGTGCAGGGGAATCGGCGCAATCGCGCGCCCCACTTCGCGCATCACCAAACCCAAGAACACCAGCGACATGTTGGAGCCGCCCACCTTTTCCGGCATGCACATGCCCTGCCAGCCAAGTTCAGCCACCTTGGCCCACAGTTCCTTCGAATAACCTACTGCGTCGACTTCCATCGCCCGCACCAGCTTGGTGGGACACTCGTTGGTCAAAAACTCGCGTGCGCTATCGACGATCAGATTCTCGTCATCATTTAACAATATGTCCATTTACTTGGCCTCCCCTGTTTTCGATCTGCGCGACGACGGCAGCTCAAGGCCGCGCTTCGCCACTTGATCCCGCATCACTTGCACGCTGCCGTGATTGATGCCCGATTGAAACGATCCCATCACGTTGTGCCCGAATACACCATCCATCAGCGCATGCTTGGACGTGCGCAACAGCGTCGCGTACGGCCCCAGCATTTGCGTGATCGATTCGGTTACGCGCACGCCGTGCTCCGGCGCCCACACCTTCTCCGCAGAACCTTCATAGGTAAACTTGCCGCCGCGCTCGACGATCGACATACTGCGCATAGTCATCAAGCGGCACACCTGCGCTTCAATCCACATCTCCGCGATCTTGTCGCGGATGGCCGGACTCTTGCCCGGCTCGAAGCCGTCGAATGTGTTGCTCTTGACGAAATTCACGATATCTTCATCGCGGCGCACTGAAATCAGGTAACGCGACGCACCGACGCGGTCAAGGTTCAGACCCATCGAACCCACGCGCCAGCCCTTGTTCTCTTCGCCCAGCAGGCACGATTTGTGAATCCGTACACCATCGAAGAACGTTTCGTTGGTACGCCCATTGCCGTAGGTGGTTCCCACCGGCGCCGTAGGATTATTCTGGATGGTCCACAATGGACGCACGGTGATACCCGGCGTATCCATCGGGAACAGGAAAATCGAAATCCCTTCGTGCTTGGGCGCGTTGCGATCGGTACGCGCCATCAGATAAATGTGCGTAGCAAAGTGCGCCGCGCTGGTATACATCTTCTGACCGTTGATCACGTAGTCATCGCCGTCTTTCACCGCGCTGCAGCGAAGGTTGGCGAGATCCGCACCCGCGTGAGGCTCAGTGAACCCCAGCGCAAAAGTGATTTCACGCTTGATCAGGCCGGGGATGTAGTGCAGCTTTTGTTCCTCGGTGCCCGCCGCCATGATCGCCGGTGCCCCGCTGCCGCCGAGCGAAATGTTGATGCCCGCGCGCGTGAACTCTTCCTCGACGATGTATTGCGTGAGCCGATCGCCCCCTTGTCCGCCATACTTTTTCGGATAAGTAATGCCCAGCCAGCCGCGATCGTAGATTTTCTTGTAAAGCGCCGCGGCCTTCGGGCTCATGCCGCGTGGACGATCCGGCGTGGTCGAGGCCTCTGCATCGGTTTCATGCAAAAGCTCGGGCGTGACATTCTGCTTGATAAAACCGCGAACCTCTTCTCTTAACTTTTCCTGCTCGGCGGTGTATGCGAAATCCATGGCTGTTCCTTCCTTTCTGCGATGCTGCCTTACCGCTACGGGTTCAAAAACTAACTCTACCTAAGTATTTGATTTTATTTAATTATTTAATACGCTGATGGTGATGCCCAGACACGTGCCATCCGCCACTATCACAAGATACCCAGTTTCTCCCGGTAATCTGGCTCCCAGTACGCCAGTCTGCCGATTTCCACGCGTTTATCCATACCCATCATCGGGAATTCGCGCGGCTTGGTGGGCTTGCCTTCGACAGCCAGTTTTTCCGCGTGCAGCGCCGCGATGCGCGCTTCATCATAGCCCAAGACGTCACGCATAACTTCCGTGTTGTGCTGGCCATACGCCGGCGCCGGCCCCTTGATGGCCAATGGAATTTTACTGAAATTCCACGGGCGCCCGAGTAACGGACGATACGGCCCCATTTCGCGCTCTGGCGGGAACGCGACCTTTTCAATCAGGCCGCGTGCCTTCAACTGCGCATTGAAGTGCAGATCACGCCCATCAAGAACGGCGCCGGCAGGCACACCCGCCACCTGCAAACGCTCCATGGCTTCGATCTTGGATAGCGGCGATGTCCATTGCGTAATCATCGCGTCAATGGCGTCATGATGCTCGCGCCGGCCGGCTTCCGAGGCATAACGCGCGTCTCCAGCCATTTCCGGTTTGCCCATCACATTGCACAACGCGCGCCATTCTTCATCGTCTCGCACGCTCAGTGAGCACCACGCGTCCTTACCCGCACAACGGTAGGTGCCTTGCGGCGCGTATTGACGGTGACGATTGCCGATGCGTTCGCCCCGGGCGCCGTTGGCGATGTTGTCCATTACAAATTCGCTGACGTTGTAGCAGCCGAGCTGATACATGCCGATGTCGGCCCACAAGCCTTGGCCAAAACGCCGGCGATAACGCAAGCCCAGCATCGCCGCCATGCAGATGGTCCATGCGGCTAGAAAATCGACGTAAGACTGCCCTGCCTTGGAAGGCTCGCCCCCCCTGTAACCGGTCACAGCAGCGAGGCCATGCGTCGCTTCCTGTGTGGTGGCCTGCGCGGGATACGCCGAGTAAGGTCCACCACGACCATAGCCCGTATTCGACACCATGATGATGCCGGGATTGAGCTTTTTGAGATTCGGGTAATCGAGACCCCAGCCGCGCATCACACGCGGCGTGAAGTTTTCGACGAGAACGTCACTCTTCTTGAGCAAATCAACGAAAACATCGCGGCCTTCCTTGCGCGTCAAGTCGAGCACCAGCGACTTCTTGCCGCGATTCACCAGATTGTAAGCACTCATACGATTCCACGGATCATCCCGGGGCTCGTTCTCGGGCAGCAAACCTGAGAACGCACCGCCGCGCGTGAAATCAGGCCGCGTCGGCCCTTCAACTTTGATGACTTCTGCGCCGAGGTCACCCAGCAAGCCGGTCGAATACGGCCCCGCAAACACATAGCTGCTGTCAATGACGCGTATGCCTTCAAGAGGCTTTTTACTCATGCGAATCATCGGACGAAACCCGTGCGAGCAATACAGAATAAGGAGAAGAAACAGCGCTTCATGAATGCGAATGGAGGAACTGAAAATTTACCGCTAGAAACCGGTGAATTTTAACTCTGATTATTTAACTTTGCTTCAAATAACACCCTTCGCTGCGAGAGCCGCCACGCGGTCTGAATCCATACCCAGCATTTCGACGAAAACTTCGCTGTTGTGCTGGCCCAGCAGCGGCGAGGCTCGTCTATAGACCGCGGGCGCATCCGGCATGCTCCATAACCGGAACGGCACTTTGATCTTGCCCATCACCGGATGATCCACTTCCTGAAAATACTCACGCGCATCCAGATGCGGGCAGTTCGCCAGGTCTTTCGGCTCCTGCACTATACCGAACAGCATATGGTACTTTTCTGATGCCGTGAGGAACAACTCCTGCATGGTGCGATCCTTGGTGGCATCAAGCACAATGCGATCAAGGTCTATGCCATGCAGCGCACGCCCTGCCACGGTGGCAAACCGTTCTTCCTTAAGCTGCTCGGAACCAAAGAATTCAATGATGTCACTCCACTCGGCGCCACCCCCTGTTTGCCAGATGAAGTAGCCGTCTTTGCATTCCTGTACTTGTCCATAGTTGCTGCCGCTGGGCCGGCGCCGACCCTGCACCGCGCCCACCCACCCATACATGGGCTGGTGTATCACCAGGGTCGAGGTCACCACATCCTGCAGCGAAACATCCACGTGCTGCCCTTCGCCAAGCATATCGCGCGCAGTAATTGCCGCGAGCGTACCCACCGTGCCGGCAAGCCCACCTTCGTATTGCGACTGCATGCCACCATGCTTGAGCGGCTCGCTATCCGCAAGGCCGCTGATGCTCATGATGCCGCTTAGCGCATAGGTTACGATTTCTTCGTTTTTGTAATCTTTGTATGGTCCGGTCTGGCCGAACGGCGTGATCGAAACCATGATCAAACCGGGATTGCCGCGGGACAGCGTCTCGTAACCGAGCCCCAAGGACGCCAGATAGCCTGGTTTGTAGCTTTCGATGATAACGTCCGCTTTTAGCGCCATTTGCCGCAGCAGGTCGCGGCCCTCGGCATCATCAAAGTTGACTTTGACGCCGCGCTTGTTGAGATTCGCCAGCAAGTAGACCAGACTCTTCTCTGGATGCGACTCTTTACCGAAAAACGGTGCCATGCCACGCGAGGCATCACCCGACAAGGGTTCGACCTTCACCACATCCGCACCGAAATCGGCCAATATCTTCGCGCAGATGGGGCCGGCAAGACCCTGACTCAGGTCGAGCACTTTCAGATCGTCGAGCGTGGCAGGCAACATGTTTCGTACAATGGTCTTATTTCGATTTTGTGACGCACAATCCCGGCTGACTTGCCGAACGTCTGGCGCAGCTCAAGGCTTGAAGCAGCGCAGATTAGTCCGGATTGCAGACCCGCGTTGCAAGTTTGCTATTTACATAGACGATATCATAGGTTGGGACAAAAAGGTTGGCATGCACGATTCAGCGGATTGCCCGATGTGGAATTCCGGATCGCACCCAATCCCTATCGGCTTGCCAACGAAAAGCGTCTGGTAGTAGACTAAGTTTGCAAGTAACGTAATTCTGTTAGTACGTAATTAATGTAGTAGCCTGCTCTGTCAGATTCTTGGCGCACAGCAGCTACCGAAACCCCATCTAACGCAGTATCGTTCCAAAACTAAATCTCACTCGGCGAACGCCGCATCTCAAGGAGGCACTTATGGCTGGATTTCCAAAAATCGTCTTTACCGAAGAAGTGATGCGTGAAGGCATGCAAATTGAAAGCGCCGCGATTCCCGTAGAGGATAAAGTCGAATTGCTCAACGCGCTGTCCCAGACCGGACTCAAAAACATCGTGGCGGGTTCGTTTGTAAGCCCGAAGTACACGCCGCAGATGAAAAAGATTGAAGAAGTATTGATCAATTTCAAGCCGCAACCGGGCGTGAACTATCTTGCCATGATCCCGAACCAGCGCGGGATGGAGCGTGCCAAAGAGTTTTCGCCGCCGCTCACGCTGCAACGTGGCAAAGGCCTGCCGCGCACCAGTTGCCATCAATGCGACGTATTCACGCGCCGCAACTACAACAAGTCGCAAATGAAGGAAATGGCAGGCTGGACGACAACCATCGCGGATGCCAAAGCGAGCGGCGCAACCGAAGCGGGCATCGGCACCAACGCCACGTTCGGTTCCAACTTCCTGGGCGATTTTTCCGTTGACCTGACGATGAAATTTTTGACCAAGCAACATGAGCTGTGGGATGCCGCCGGCATCAAGGTCACGCAAGTTAGCGTCGGCGATCCGATGGGCTGGGTGCACCCGTCCAAGGTTGAGGAAATCTTTACCCGCGTGAAAAAAATGTGGCCGGATGTGGTGGATTTCCGCGCCCACCTGCACAACGCGCGCGGCATGGCCATCACCGCGACCTATGCCGCGATCAAGACGCTGGACGAACGCGACACACTACATGTGGAAGGCACGCTCGGCGGTATCGGTGGTTGCCCGTACTGCGGCTGCGGCCAGGCGACTGGCATGATGCCGACCGAAGACTTCATGCACATGCTCGAAGGCATGGGTATCGAGACCGGTGTCAACCTGGACAAGCTGATAGAGTGCGTGTGGCTGCTTGAACGCATCCTCGGCCGCCAGACATGGGGCCATGTGTCCCGTGCGGGCCCGCGTCCGATGGAAAAAGCGCGCCTATTCGACGCCAACGCGCCATTCGTGGAAACGCTGGAACAGGCCAAGCACTTCATGCTCGGACCCAAACTTTACGAAGGCGGCATTTCGCCCTGGGCCGAACCCATAGTCAGCCCGTACCTTGAGCGCATGCAAAAGGGTCTGCCGGCATTTGAACTGAATGGCAATTGGCCGTGGAACGAAGCCTTCTTCCCCAAAGTTGAAGATTTGCGCGCAGCTGGTGTGATTGATGGCTCCAAGAAAGTCGCCGCATGAGCAACGCACCGGCATCAACCGAAAGCGCCTTGACCCCAGCGGTCAAGGCGATGGTCGGCGTTTCCGCCGAGAAAGTCGAAGCCAGTTTCGAATGGGGTATTGAACGTGAAGGTCTGCGCATTTTTACGCAGGCCATCATGGACCCCGATCCCCGCTACTGGGACGAAGCCTTTGCCAAGTCCACCAAATTCGGCGCCATCATCACGCCGCCGATTTACTGCACCTATATCGGCCGGCGCCAGCGTCCGGGCGCCGAAGACCCGGTCACTCGCGCCTTCAAGGAAAATCCCAATTCCGACGGCATTGGCGGGGTGCGCACAGGTGAAGGCAAAGGCAGTCTGCCACTGGTACCCACGCACTTATTGCGCATACTCAACGCAGGTAATGAAATCGAACTGCGCCAGTATCCGAAAATCGGCGACCGCATTTATTCGCAGGCAAAATACGCCGACATCAAGGAACGCGTGCAAAAAGACGGTTCACGCATGCTGGTCGTCACTACCGAAACCCTTTACACCAACCAGAACGGCGAATTGCTCTGCATATTGCGGGCATCCCAGATTCGGCGCTGAGGATACGTGATGACAACTGCACAAGAGTTACGCGATAAAAAGCAAACCTACTGGGACGACGTCGCGGTCGGACACCAGTTTCCACCGCTGGTTATCGGCCCAATGACGCCCACGCACCTGTTCCGCTGGAGCGCGGCCATCGAAAACTGGCACCGCATCCATTACGATCAAAGCTTTGCCATCTACCACGAAGGTCTGCCAAACATTCTCGGCCAGGGCTCTTGGAAACAAAGCATACTGCCGCGTTACCTGAAAGACCTGTGCCTGCCGGATGGTTGGCCATGGAAGGTAACGTTTCAGCACCGCGCGATGATCGTGCCGGGCGACACCATCACGGTGTGGGCGACGGTCACCAAGAAATACGAAGAAGAAGGACTCGGTTTTCTCGAATGCGATGTCGGCATGCGCCTGCAATACGACGCGGAAAGCTGTCCCGGCAGGGCAACCTTGGTGTTGCCGATCAAAGGCGGCAAGCCGATTCCGTATCCGTTCGTTCCCCCGAAGAAACTCGTAAGCTAAGCCAGAGAGGACACAGCATGGCACGTTGGATTGCTATAGGAAAAGCACCGGGCTGGGACGATCTGGCAAAGTTCACCCAGGAAAACAAAGACACGGCTCAATGGCGCATTGATCCGAAATGCACCGTAACCAGCGTGTATGCGCTGGGTGATGGTCGCATGATCGCGGAGTATCACGGCCCCACCGTCGCCGAATTCGAAACCTGGTTGAAAAACAAGGGCTGGAGCGTTGACAGTCTGGCGGCGATCAAGCACATCGCGAAAACCGGCGAAATCTGGAAAGTAGTCTAGGCTGCCGGCCATCCGCATCAAACCGTTGCTGCGGATTTTTTTGTAAGTATCTGTTTTTATTGATTTTTTTCGTGATGTTTGCGTGACGCTGGTGTGATACTGGGCTGTCGCGCGCGATTGCCGTGGCCGGTGGTTGTCGTCCACGGCATTGTCGTTCATGGCACCCCAAACTATTGATCCTGTTGAAAGAGGAAGGGCATTGACTATGCAACAGCCGTGGCTGCCGGAGAAGTGGGACAAGGAAGCGGAAATCGTCATCGTCGGCTTTGGCGGCGCTGGGGCGGCCGCTGCGATCACCGCCAGCGACATGGGCGCGAAGGTGCTGATGCTGGAAAAAGCGCCCGAAGGCGAGGAAGGCGGCAACACGCGTATTGCCGGTCAGGGGTATCTGCAAATTTACGATACCGACAAGGCATCCACTTACCTCAACGCACTGTGCGGAAAGTTTCCCGTGCCGCGAGCCATGGTGAGCGCATGGGCCAATGAAGTCAAAGGCAATAACGATTGGGCCAATAGCATCGGCGGCGACCCGCAGGAACACCAGCATCAACCGGAAGGCATTGAGTTTCCCGAATTGCCTGGCGCCGATTGCGCACACAAGTTTCACGACGGCCCCGTGCTCGGTTATTCGAATACCTGGAAGTTTTACGAAGCCTCCGTCAAAAAACGTCCAGTGGAAATTTTGTTTGAAACACCCGGCGTCTCGTTGATACAGAACGGCATCACCAAAGAAATTCTCGGCGTGCGTGCCGAACACAAGGGCAAACCACTCTACGTCAAAGCCAGAAAAGCGGTGCTGCTCACCTGTGGCGGCTTTGAAAACAATCAGGACATGATTCGCAACTATCTGCCGGGTCTGCCCTATTGCTACACCAACGGCACACCACACAACACCGGCGACGGCATCAACATGGCGCTCGCGGTGGGCGCTGATTTGTGGCACATGAACAATTACGCCGGCCCGTCGATGGCGTTGAAAGTGCCTGAATACAAAACCACGTTCTCGATGGCCGCGCTGCATTTCAGTCACATTCAAAAGGGCGGCATGATCGTCGTCGGCCCGGATGGCACACGCTTCGTCGACGAAAAATTCAAGACCCGCCACGGCAAAATTCCGCGCAACGGCATCTGGGGCCCTGCGCCCACGCCCTGCCCCATGCACATGGTGTTCGATCACGCGCTGTTCACTGCAGGGCCGCTGTACGACAAAAAACCGGTGAGCGGCTGGGGGCGCATCATCGAACGCTACGACTGGAGCGACGACAATGCGGCGGAACTCAAACGCGGCTGGGTCAAGCAGGGCGAAACCGTCGCCGCGTTGGCCAGGAACATCGGTGTCGATGCCACAGCGCTGGAAAAAACCGTGGCACGCTGGAACAAGCACTGCGAAAGCGGCACCGATGCCGACTTCGGCCGCAACAAAATGCTTTTCCCGATCGGCAAAGGGCCTTACTACGCGATTGAACTGGCCCCGTCGATGCTCAACACACAAGGCGGCCCGCGCCGCAACGAGCGCGCGCAAATCGTGCAGCCGGACGACACGCCGATCCCGCGCCTCTACAGCGCCGGTGAAATGGGCTCGATCTACAGCTACCTCTATCAGGGCACCGGCAATATTGGCGAGGCCTTCGCGTTTGGCCGTATCAGTGCACGCAACGCAGTGGCCGAATCACCATGGGATGCCAAGTAAAAAATTCAATAAAAACAAATACTTACGAAAATATTACGGCTCAGCTTTGATATTCGCCGCCTTGATGATTTTGGCGTAGCGCGCCATATCGTCCCTGATCAGCGCGTCGACTTGCCCGGTTGTCGATATCAGCGGTTCGGATGCCTGCTTGATCAGATAGTCGCGCGATTCAGGCAACTGCAGTATTGCCCCGACTTCTTTCGACAATTTCTCGATTGCGAATTTTGGCGTGCCTGCCGGTACAACAATACCGAACCACCCGTCGGCGCGAAACCCGGGTAGCCCCGCTTCCGCAAACGTCGGAATCTCACGCAACGCCGGAGCACGGCCATTGCCGGAAATAGCCAGCGGCTTCATTCTGCCGCTGGCGATGTAACTGATCACCGTGATCGGCACCTGGAACGACAGATCGACACGCCCGCTGATCAAATCGGTCACCAGCACACCCGATCCTTTGTACGGGATGTGGTTCATTTTCGTGCCTACCATCAGGTTGAACTGTTCGGCGGACAAATGGGTGTTGGCGCCTACGCCAGATGAGGCAAAACTCAGTTGCCCCGCTTTGGATTTGGCGTAGGCAATAAACTCCTGTAGGTTGTTCACAGGCATGGCAGGCGTCACGACCAGCACAAAGCGCGCCGTGGCGATGGTGGCCACACCCGTAAAATCGCGCAGCGTGTTATACGGCATTCGGGTAAACAGACTGGGCGTGCTCAGAAACGCCGAAGACGCGAGCAAAAGGGTATGGCCATCCGGCGGCGCCTTGGCCACCAGTTCCGTGCCGATTATCGTACTGCCGCCCGGACGGTTGTCCACTACCACCGTGTGCGGCCAGCGATCAGAGAGCTTGTTGGCAATGAAGCGTGCCATTGGATCGGTGCTGCCGCCAGGCGGATAGGGCACGATAAAGCGTATCGGCCGCGCCGGATAGTTCTGCTGCGCCATCGCCGCGCTGGTGACCGCCAGCCACACAGCCGCCAGCACGACATTCATCCACGCCTTCAATACCCTTTGCATGATCCCTCCATCGACATTGATTGATCTGCCTGAGCGGCAGGCAACGCAACGGGCCATGGCCGCAACAACGGCATCCCGTGTAGCGCCATGGAGTATAGTCCATGCGTACGGGAGCTCGCCCGCTGCCGCATTTTCTCTTTCCCCATTCGCTGCCAAAGGATCCGAACATGGCCACTGCCTCGTTGCATTTGCTCACCGTCGAAGACGGTATCGCGCGGGTTACACTGAACCGCCCTGCCGCGCTCAATTCGATTAACCGCGCGCTGCGTCTGGAACTGCTTGCCCTGTGGCCCGAACTCGATGAGCGCAAGGACGTCAAGGTTATCGTCCTCACCGGCTCGGGAGACAAGGCCTTCTGCACCGGCGCGGATCTGAAAGAGCGTTCCACCCGCAGCACGGAGGAAATGGTACACGACCGCCATTACCTGACCTCGAAATCCACCAATGCACTCGCCAGCGTCAGCAAGCCGGTCATCGCTGCGATCAAGGGCTATTGCATGGCGGGCGGTTTCGAGATGGTGCTTCAATGCGACATTTCGATTGCCGCCGACAATTCAATTTTCAGTCTGCCCGAATGCACGCATGGATTTTTCCCCGGCGGCGGCGCATGCCAGCGGCTGCCAAAACTCGTCGGCTATCAACTGGCGAGGGAACTCATCTTCACCGGGCGGCGCTGGGACGCACAGGAAGCCAAGGCGCTCGGTCTCATCAACAGAATCGTGCCGGCGGATAAAGTGATGCCCGAAGCCATGGCGATGGCAAAAAAATCGCGTCGTATCCCTCCATCGGTGTTATTCAGGCGAAGCGGGCGCTGAATCAATCGATGGAAGTCGGCCTGTCTGCGGGACTCAAATATGATGTCGAAGCCTGGGTTGGCTGCATGCACTCGGACGAGTGGAAAGAAAAACTCGGCGGTTTTGTACGCAAGGAACGCAAGTCTTGAGTGACGCGCGGTGCGCCGCCACGATGTCGGCATCAGTGCGTGGACTAACTTAGGGTGATATTTTTTAAGTATTTGTTTTTAAACAATTATTTTTGAATAATCGGTTCTACTTATCTGCCCCGCCACACATTGACGCTCGCAAAATTCGTGTGGCATGATGCCCTTGCTTTAGCGTCCTGAGTCATTCAATGCGGGTAGCCGATTCGCCGGCCACCATGCTGATCGACCGTATACCGTTTACCAACACCGCAGCATTCACTCACCAACCTTGAAGGGAGTCAATATGGGAGCCACCGAAACTCTGGCGCGCTGGATTGTCGCCACCAAGTACGACGATTTACCTGCAAAAACCGTTGAGCAGGCCAAGAAATCCATCCTTGATTACATCGGCACTGCAACCTACGGCACAAACACACAGCTCGGTAAAATCATCCTCGAGTTTACACGCGAGCAAGGCGGCAATCCGCAGGCGCGCGTGATCGCGACCAACATCAAAACCGCCGCAACGGCAGCCGCGTTTGCTAATGGCACAACCGGCCATGCCGAAGACTTTGACGATCTGGGGGGTGTTGGCGGCCACCCTGCAACGGTGTTGACCCCCACCGTACTGGCGCTTGGCGATGAATTGCATCTTTCCGGCAAAGAAATTCTCACCGCGTGGGTGATCGGCTATGAAATCGGCACGCGCCTTTCCGCCAACATTCACACCGACCGCGATTGGCACCCCACCGCCATCTACGGCACCATGGGTGCAGCGGCAGCCGCGAGCAAACTGTTAAAGCTTGATGTCACCAGCACGCGCATGGCGCTGGGCATTGCAGGTTCTGAAGCGGCCGGCCTGCGCCGCAATTTCGGCACCATGACCAAGCCTTTCCATCCCGGACAAGTCGCGCGCAACGGCATCATTGCCGCCAAGCTCGCCGCCAAGGGCTTTACCGCCGATCCCGACATCATCGAGGGCCGTCAGGGCTACGCCGACAACTTCGGTGGCGCCAAGTGCAATATTCCGATGGTCACCAAGTTTCTCGGCAAGGTTTACTACCTCGAGGAGGAAGGCACGCGCATCAAGCCGTGGCCGTGCTGCGGTGGCAATCACCAGACGCTCACCGGCCTGCTGGCGCTGATCAAGGAGAAAAAAATCAAGGCAGACGATGTCGAATCCGTTGATCATATCGGCCCGAACATTCCGTGTACAGGCGCACTGCTGCGCTCCACCGTGACGCAAGGGCTGGAAGGCAAATTCACGCTGGCCTACAACATCTCCGCCGCGTTGATCGACGGCAAGGTGGATTACAACACCTTCACCGACAAGCGCGCGGCCAAGGGCGACTTGCAGGCTTACATGAAGCGCGTGACCGTCTCGCGCAACAGTGACGTCGCGCTGCGCCGCCCGCACATTGCCGACGGCAATCACGAAGCGCGGCTGGTAATCAAAATGCGCAGCGGTGTAGTTCACGATGTCGTGCTCGGCGTCGCGTATCACCTGACCGGCAAGCAAACAGTCGAAAAATTCCGCATGAACGCGGAAGCCACGCTGGGCCGCGAGCGCGCTGCGCAGACCATCTCACTGGTGCAACGTCTGGAAAAA
>SXGR01491385.1_pt1 | contig 16893 bp, 14 predicted proteins | sample 3174711 | NCBI WGS metagenome assembly SXGR01 (sample SAMN11356860, study PRJNA531348) | freshwater metagenome | isolation source: freshwater sample F1-60 | place: China: Fuxian Lake, Yuxi | collected 2017-12-25
GACCCCTGGATGGAATCGGGGTCGACGTAGCCCTCGAACTCGCGGAACAACTCTCGGTACGACTTGCCGACGATGTTGGACAGGACGTTCAGCCGGCCGCGGTGCGGCATGCCGAGGACGACCGAGTCGAGGTTGGCATCGGCGGCGTCCTCGAGGATGGCGTCGAGGATCGGGATGAGCGACTCGGCGCCCTCGAGGCCGAACCGCTTCTGGCCCAGGTACTTCGTCGCCAGGAACTTCTCGAGCGCCTCGGCGGCGTTCAGCTGGAAGAGGATGTGCTGCTGGTCCTCGGCATCGAGCCGGGTGTCGACCCCTTCGACGTGCTCCTGGATCCACCGCTTCTCCTCGGGGTCCTGGATGTGCATGTACTCGATGCCGACGGTGCGGCAGTACGCGTCCCGGAGGGTGTGGAGGAGGTCGCCCAGCGTCTGGCGGACGACGCCACCGACGGGCGAGTAGATGCCGACCGCGCTCCCCGTCAGGTACTCGCGGTCCAGGTCCCAGATGGTGAGGCCGTAGGTCGCCGGGTCCAGCTCGGCGTGCATCTCGGGGGTGCTCGCGGCCAGCGGGTCCAGGTTGGCGATCAGGTGGCCGCGCACCCGGTACATGTTGATGAGCGTCGAGACCTGCATCTGCTTGGCGGCATGGGTGAACTCGCGGTCGTCGCCGTCGGCCTCGCGGTGGTCCTGACGCCAACGGACGGACTCGTAGGGCACGCCGACGTCACCGAAGATCCGGTCGTAGAAGCCGTGCTCGCCGAGGAGCATCTCGTGGATCGTCCGCAGGAACGTGCCCGACTCGGCACCCTGGATGATGCGGTGGTCGTAGGTGGAGGACACGGTCATGACCTTCGACATGCCGAGGTCCGCCATGGTGTGCGGGTCGGCCCCGGCGAACGCCGTGGGGAAGCCCAACGAGCCGACGCCGACGATCACCCCCTGGCCGGGCATGAGCCGGGGTACCGATCGCTCCGTCCCGATCGTGCCGGGGTTCGTGAGCGTGACCGTGGCACCGCGGAAGTCGTCGACGCCGAGCCGGTTGGCCTTGGCCCGGCGAACCAGGTCGTCGTAGGCGGCGAGGAACTCGTCGAACCCCATCGACGCGGCGTCGCGCACGACCGGGACGAGCAGGGCTCGCGAGCCGTCTGGCTTCTCGAGGTCGATGGCCAGGCCGAGGTTCACCTGCTCGTGGCGGATGACCTGTGGCGTGCCGTCGTCGGCCGTGGCGAAGGAGCAGTTGAGCGCCCGGACGTGGTCGGCCAGCGTGCGGACGACGGCGTAGCCGATGAGGTGGGTGAAGCTGACCTTGCCGCCGCCCGTCCGGCCCAGGTGCCCGTTGATGATCGAGCGGTTGATCTCGAGCAGCTTCGCCGGAACCTCCCGGAACGAGGTCGCCGTCGGCACGGCGAGGCTGGCCTCCATGTTCTCGACGATGCGCTTGCCGACGCCGCGGATCGCCTCGACGGTCTCGGTGGTCGCCTCGTCCGGTGCGCCGGCTGCGGCTGCCGGTGCGCCGGCAGCGGGTGCGGGTGCCGGTGCCGGTGCGCCGGCCGCAGGTGCGGTGGCGGCAGGCGTTGCGGCCGGAGCGGGTGCGCCAGGTCCGGACGTCGCGGGGGCGGCGGCGGCTGCGACCGAGCCGTTCGTCGTCGGCGTGGGCTGCGGGCCGCTTCCGACGCCGTGGCGTTCGAAGTACTCGCGCCAGCGGTCGCTGACCGAGGACGGATCCTGCAGGAACGCCTCGCGCATCTCGTCGACGAGCCAGGCGTTCGTGCCCACCTGCTCCACCAGGGATGCGTCGTCGGTGTCTCTGGCCCCTCGTTGCTGCTCGCTCACGGCCGGAGCCTACCGGCGCAGCCCCGACCCATCGGGACGCCGCCGGGCGCAGCCTCGACCCGGCGCGGCCCTGACCCACCGGGCCGCCGCCCGGCGCGGTGCGGGAGCCCGTTCACCTAGATTCGCCGCCGTGCTCGTCGCGACGTGGAACGTGAACTCCCTGAAGGCCCGGATGCCGAGGGTGGAGGAGTGGATCGACGAGGTCCGTCCGGACGTCCTGTGCCTGCAGGAGACCAAGATGAGCGATGCCCAGTTCCCGGCGCTCGACTTCGAGCGGATGGGCTACACGACGGCGCACCATGGCCAGGGGCGCTGGAACGGCGTGGCGATCCTGTCCCGCGTCGGTCTCGAGGGCGTGGTTGCCGGCTTCGACGACGGCCGCGAACCGGACCCGGACGCCCGGGCGATCTGGGCCACCTGTGGCGGGGTGCGCGTGGCATCCCTCTACATCCCGAACGGTCGGGAGGTGGACCACGACCACTATCGCTACAAGCTGGACTGGCTGGGCCGACTCCGGGCGCACCTCGATGCGCACCACCGTCCCGACGAGCGGCTCGTCGTGATGGGGGACTGGAACGTGGCGCCCACCGACCTCGACGTGTGGAGCCCTGCGGCCTTCGAGGGCGGAACCCACGTGACGCCCGCCGAGCGGGCGGCGCTCGCCGACGTGGTGGACTTCGGGCTCGTCGACACGCTGCGTCGCCGCTACCCCGAGGGCGGCATCTACTCCTTCTGGGACTACCGCAACGGCGACTTCCACCAGCGCCGCGGGATGCGGATCGACTACCTGTTGTCGACGGTGCCGATGGCCGAGCTGGTGACGGCCGACCTCGTCGACCGCAACGCGCGCAAGGGGACCAAGCCGTCGGACCACGCGCCCGTCATGGCCTGGTTCGATCTCGAGGGGGCCTCGCCGTCGTGAGCGATGCTCCGGGATCCGAGCCGCCGAGCGATCGGGGCGGCGAGGTGCCGACCGGCGAATCGACCGACCACCCGACGCTGCCCGTCAGCATCCGGATCCACGGCCTCGGTGGGCTGAGGTCGACCCCGCGTCGCCTCGAGATGCGCCGGTTGGCCGCGGCGACCCGACGGCTCATCGAGCACCTGGTGTCGACCACGGCGACCACCGACGACCTGGCGGACGCGGCCGACACCCTCGAGGCACTGGCGGACGGCTTCGAGTCGCTGCCGAGGGGCTCGACCTACTCGGGGTTCGCCGAGGCGGCCAACGCTGGGCCGCGACTCCGGGAGCACCTCGAGGAGGTCGCTGCGGGATCGGCGACCGGCGGGCCAGCGGGTGACCCCGAGGACGACCCGTCGGAGTTCTTCGCGATGTTCGACCACAGTCCGTTCATCGGGCTGGCGAACCCGTTGTCGCCACCGATCGAGCTCCGGCAGTCGGGCGACCGCGTCGTGGGCCGGGTCACGTTCGGGTCGGCGTACGAGGGTCCGCCCGGGTGCGTCCACGGTGGCTACGTGGCCGCCGTCTTCGACGAGGTGCTGGGAGCGGCCCAGTCCATGTCGGGTACGCAGGGCATGACCGCACACCTGGGCATCGACTACCGGCGGCCGACGCCGCTGCACCGTCCACTCCGGGTGGAGGGATGGCTGGAGGAGCACGAGGGTCGCAAGATCTGGGCCAAGGGGGCGATCCGGTTCGACGAGGGCGATGCCGAGCAGCCGGTGCTGGCCGAGGCGACGGCGTTGTTCATCGCCTTCGATCCCGGTCAGTTCAAGGAGCTGCTCGATGCCCGGGACGGTCAGGACCCGCAGGCGTAGTCACCGACCGCACAGCCGCGTCAGGGTGATGCCGCGACGATCCCCAGGAGGTCGTCGCCGAACCGCTCGGCCTTGACCGGGCCGATCCCGGGAACGTCGAGCAGGGCGGACCGGTCGCCGGGACGGCGGCGAGCGACCTCCTCGAGCACGGAGTCGTTGAAGATGACGAAGGCCGGGACGTCGGCGGCCCGGGCCTGCTCGCGACGCCAGGTGCGGAGCCGTTCGAAGAGATCGCGGTCGGTGCCCTCGAGGCCGGCGGCGCTGGACGCCGGGCGTGCCCGTCGGCCGCCCGATCGGGCCCGGGCGGCCCGTCGTGCGGACTCGGCCGGCGTGAGCTCGGTCCCGCCGGCGCCGAGCGCTGCGGCGATCGCCTCGAGCCAGGGCGATGGACTGCGCCGGCTGGCCCGGGTCCCGAACGTCCGTCGGCGGGCCCAGTGGCAGTGGAGCGACTCCCGGGCCCGCGTCAGCGCGACGTAGAGGAGCCGGCGCTCCTCGTCCACGGCGTCCGCGTCGTCCTGGGCGTGGTGGATCGGGACCAGGCCCTGCTCCAGGCCGGCCACGTGCACGATGGACCACTCGAGGCCCTTGGCCGCGTGGAAGGTCACGATCTCCACGGCATCACCGCTGCCGGCGTCCTCGTTGCGCAGGGTCGAGACGAGCCAGGCGATGAACCCGGTGGTGCCACCGGTCGGATCGAGCGACCGGTACTCGTGACCCAGCCGGACGACCTCGGCGACGTTGGCGGCGCGGTCGTCGACGGCCAGGTCCGCATCGGCCTGATCGGTGGCCGGGTCGTCGGTCCGGTCCGAGGCCGATGGTTCGTCCGAGGGGACGCCCTGCTCGGGCTCCTCGGCGGCTGCGTCCGACGCAGCACCGCCGGGCGACCGCTCGTCGGCCCGGAGTGCCCGACGGTTCCGGCGGCGGACGTCGGCGGCGAGGTCGGCGAGGGCGATCTCGAGCGATGGCGACCGCCGGATCGCCTCGAGGGCGTCCTTGACCTCGGGGAACTCGAGCAGGCTGCCGGCACCTCGGACGCGGTGGGGTACCCCTGCGGCCCCGCAGGCCTCGGCGATGGCGGCGGTCTGGGCGTTGGTGCGCACCAGCACGGCCTGCTGCGACCACGGGACCCCGGGCCGGTGACCGTCCCGGAGCGCCCGGGCCACGGCGCTCGCCTCGGCCTGCTCGTCGTCGTGGGCCCGCACCGTGGGGGTGGGCCCCGACGGACGGTGGGCGACCAGTCGGACCACCGGCCGTGGACCCTGGGCCAGCACGGCGTTCGCCGCGGCGAGGATCGGTGGTGTGGAGCGGTAGTTGTCGGCGAGGGTGACCGACGCTGCGCCCGGGAAGTGCTCGTCGAACCGTTCCAGGAACGACGCGTCGGCACCGTTCCAGGCATAGATGGCCTGGTTGGGGTCGCCCACGACGCAGAGATCGGATCCGTTCCCGAGCCACCGGCTCAGGAGTCGGAACTGAAGCGGGTTGACGTCCTGGAACTCGTCGACGAACAGGTGCCGGAATCGCCAGTGGCGTGCCGCGGCGTACTCCGGGTCCGCAGCGAGGTCGCGCGCCGCCAGCCGGAGGAGGTCGTCGAAGTCGACGAGGCGCCGTTGCCGCTTCCGGTCGGCGAAGTCCTGCCAGATGCCGGCGATCTGCGCCGGTTCCAGCGGTGGCCGCCGGTGGGCGGCCAACGCGGCCGCCTCGTAGTCGCCGGGCTCGAGCGCCCTCGCCGAGGCCCACTCGATCTCGGCGAGGACGTCGAGTGCGAGCGTCGAGTCGCCCCGCCGCCTCGGGACGAGTCGTGCGAGGAACCCGAGCTTGCGGTCCAGCAACTCGGGAGGTCGCACGCCCCGTTCCTCCCAGCGTTGGCGGAGCTGCGCATAGGCGATGGCGTGGAACGTCCCGGCGTGGACCGCCGAGCCGGGCAGCAGGCGCCCGAGCCGGTCCCGGAGCTCGCCCGCCGCCTTCCGCGTGAACGTCACGGCGAGCGTGCGCTCCGTGGCGAGTGTGAGCACGGCGCTGCGATAGGCGATCCGGTGCGTGAGCACACGCGTCTTGCCGGAGCCGGCGCCGGCGAGCACGCGGAGGTGCTGCGCCGGATCGGTGACCGCCCGGGACTGCTCGGAGTTCAGCCCGGCGAGCAGCCGGTCCGTCGACGAGTCAGCGGGGGCGGGGTCGGGCTCCACGCGCCGGACCGTACCAGCGGGTCCCGACAGCCTCGTCCGGGAGGCCGCTACGCTCGCCCCATGGGCTACGACGTCAAGCTCCTCTACGGGGACGAACAGATCGTCCTCGACACCCACCCCTCGTGGATCATGATGCTCCGCTCGGTGCTCTACGTGCTGGGGGCCACGGTCGCCGGTGTGGTGCTCTTGCGGCTCGGCGGTGACGGCTGGTTCAACACGATCACCAGTTGGGCCGGTGTCCTGCTGATCGTCGCAGCGCTCCTGCACCTCGCCCAGCGGTTCGTGAAGTGGTACTCGACCAACTTCGTCATCACGACGGAGCGCTGCATCTACCGCGAGGGGATCGTCTCCAAGCGCGGCATCGAGATCCCGCTCGACCGGATCAACACGATCTTCTTCCACCAGCGGCTCATCGAGCGCCTCTTCGGGGCCGGCACGCTCCACATCGAGTCGGCCGGTGAGATGGGCATCCAGAAGTTCAAGGACGTACGCGACCCGATGGCGGTCCAGAACACGCTCTACCAGGCGATGGAGGACAACCAGACCCGCAACTACGAGCGCATGGGTGCCTCGGCGGCCGGAGCGGTGGCGTCGCCGCAGCCCGAGGCGGTTCCCTCGGTGGCCGACGAGCTGGCCAAGCTGGCCTCGCTCCACGAGGCGGGCCACCTGACCGAGGCCGAGTTCCTCCGACAGAAGGCGGTGCTCCTCGGGACCCCGGACCAGCCGCCGCCGGGCCCACCGGGCGTCTGAGCCCGGCCCCGGAGACCGGTCCGGCCGGCACCGCGCGCCGACGTCCCGGCCGGACCGACCGTCGGATCAGACCTGCCGGGCCCCGTCGGCCGCTCGGACCCGCCGGCCCCCGGCGCCTGCTCCCGTGAGGTCGGCATCGGGCCGACAGAGCGCCACGACCGTGCCCCCGAAGCCCGCCCCGGTCAAGCGGGCGCCGAGGACGTCGCTCCGGGCGAGGAGCGAGTCCACCAGCAGGTCGAGGGTCCCCGTCGACACCTCGGCGTCGTCGCGGAGCGACCGGTGCGAGTCCACGACGAGTTCGCCGGCGGTCGTGAGGTCGCCGTCGGCGAGTGCGCCGGCGAGCCACCGGACGCGATCGCACTCGCTGCGGACGTGGCGGGCCCGCCGGCGGAGCACGGCGCTCTCGAGCGACTCGATCGCCGCGGGCGTGGCATCGCGCAGCGGACCCAGCAGCTCGGCGGCGGCCTCGGCCTCGGCCCGTCGGGTCGCATAGGCCGAGTCGGCCAAGCGTCGCGGCTCGCCCGATTCGACGACCCACACGGCGAGGTCCTCGGGCACCGGGACGGGTGTGGCCTCCTCGGTGGCGCAGTCGATGAGCAGGGCATGGCCGGCGACACCGGACGCCGAGCAGAGCTGGTCCATGATCCCGCACGGCACCCCGGTCGCCACCCGCTCGGCGCGCTGGCAACGACGGGCCAGCGTCAGGGGGTCGTCCTCGCTGCCCAGGGCGAGTGCGACCGCCAGCTCCAGAGCGGCCGACGACGACAGTCCACCGCCCGGTGGGACGGTGGAGCGGACCGATCCGACCAGGCCGACCGCGGGGTCGAACTCGGCGGCGACGCCGGCGACGTAGCGCCCCCACTCGGGTCGGACCGCGGCCGGATCGTCGACCGGCAGGTCGAACGCCACGGGTTCGTCGAACTGCTCGGAGCGGAGCGACACCGACCGCCCCCCGGGCGTCCCCGTGACCTCGGTGTGCAGATCGATCGCCATGGGGAGCACGAGTCCACCGACGTAGTCGGTGTGGTCACCGAGGAGCACCACCCGGCCGGGTGCGATCGCTCGTACGGGTCCGCTCACACCGGAACCCCGGGCAGGTTCCGCAGGGCCTCGGCCGCGGCGGCGGGGTCGACCGGGTTGAAGAGGATCCCGCCGCCGAGCTCGGCGGCGGCGACGAACCTCGGCGTGCCCGGCGCCCGGAGCTGCGATGCGATGGTGACGACCACGCGCGCCTCGGGCCAGTCGCCGCCGTCGGTGGGCCGTTGGTGGATCCACAGCATGTAGGGCATGGGTTCGTCGAAGCGCTGGTCCAGTCGGGCCAGCACGTCGACGAGCACGGCGGCGAGACCGTCCCGGTCGCAACGGTCGTCGACCAGATCCGGCACCGCCGTGGTCGACGAGATGCGCACCTCGTAGGGCCAGCCCGCGGCTTCGGGGACCCAGGCCAGCCAGTCGCCCCGGCGGGCCACGACGAACCGCTCGTCCACGGCCTCCGGACGCAGCACCCCGTCGACCAGCGCCCGCAGCGGGACCGGCGGGATCCGGTCGTAGGCGTAGATCTGGCCGTGGGGGTGGGCGATGGTGGCGCCCACCTGCGGCCCGCGGTTCTCGAACACCAGCACGTAGTCCACGTCGGGCCGGGCACCCAGGACCCGGGTCCGCTCCGCCCACAGGTCGACGACCAGCCGGGCGCCGTCGACACCGAGCCCCCAGAAGGTCTGGTCGTGCTCCGGCGTGTACAGCACGACCTCGCAGCGTCGGTCGCCGAGGGCGGGCCAGCGGTTGGGGAAGGAGCGGACCCGGTAGGGCTCGGGGGCCTCGAGCCCGCCGACGCAGAAGGGGCAGCCGTCGGAGGGCAGGTTGGGCCGACCCTGTCGGGAACCCACGATCACCGTCGGCGTCCCGGTCACCGGGTCGACCCGGAGGTCCGCTCCGGGACCGCCTCGCTCGGCTGTCGTCACTCGTCCTCCTGTGATGCCGACGCCTGTGATGCCGCTGTCGTCCGACGCGCCACGTCGCTGGACCGGCGATGGACCGGCGGTCACCGCGTCGCCCGGGAGGTTAGCGACGGTACTGTCGCTGCGTGCTCGAGCATCCCAACGGTGTGGGGATCGACGGCCGGCTCGGCGTCGCCGCTGCGGTCGTCGACGGCTCCGTGGTGCCGGGCGACGTCGAGGTCCGGGCCGGCCGGGTCCGGGCCGTCGGGTGCGCCCCGAGGGGAACCGGCCTTGCGCTGCCGGGTCTGGTCGACCTGCAGGTGAACGGGTTCGCCGGCGTGGACCTGCGGACGGCGTCCGTCGATGGGATCCGGAGCGTCTCGGCCGAGCTCGCCGCCCACGGCTGCACCTCGTTCCGTCCCACGCTCCACTCGGCCGACCCGGACGGCTACCGCTCGGCGCTGGGTCGTCTCGACGAGGCCCGCACTGCCGGCGTGCCGGGCGCGCGGCTGCTCGGTGCCCACCTCGAGGGACCGTTCCTGTCGCCGGTCTGGGCGGGCGCCCACGATCCCGCCACGCTGGCGTCGGTCGACCTCGGGCTGGCGGAGTCGTTCATGGTCGCCGGGTCGGTCGGCATGGTCACGCTGGCTCCGGAGCTCCGGGGTGCCCCGGAGTTGGTGGGGTGGCTCGTGGGCCGGGGTGTGGTGGTGTCCCTCGGGCACACCGATGCCGACGCCGAGACGGTGCGGCGGGCCGTCGACCTGGGTGCCACCCACCTGACCCACTGCTGGAACGCACACCGCCGCTTCGATCATCGGGACCCCGGTCCGGCGGGTGTTGCGCTGAGCGACCCGCGACTGACCGTGGGGCTGATCGCCGATTCGGTCCACGTCGCTCCGGAGGTGGTCCGGGCGACGATCACCGCCGCGGCCGGGAGGGTCGCCGTGACCACGGACGCCGTGGCTCCCGCCGGGCTCCCCGGTGCGGCGGGCGATGCGGCCCGGGCCGAGGGGGGTCGACTCGCCGGCGGGCTGCGCAGTCCGCTCGAGGTGCTGCGCGTTCTGCGCTCGTCGGGCCTCGACTGGCCGACGCTGGTCTCGGTGTGCAGCACGGCGGCGGCCCGCACGGCCGGCGGGGGAGCGGGCCTGCGACCCGGGGCGGTGGCCGACGTGGTCGTCCTCGACGACCGGCTGGACCTGGTGCGGACCCTGGTCGGGGGCGTCGAGGTGGCACGGGCCGGCTGAGCTGCGGATTGACCGGGCCCGGCTGCGGGAACACACTGCTGCGATGCCCACGACCACCACCGGCGACGGACTGGAACTCCACTTCGAGACGATCGGTGACGGCGCGTCGACGCTCCTGCTCGTCTGCGGCCTCGGTGCGCAGTCGATCAACTACGACGATGCGTTCTGCGCCCAGCTCGCATCGCTCGGCGTGCGGGTGGTGCGTTTCGACAACCGTGACACCGGCCTGAGCACCCACCTCGACGACGCCGAGGTCGATGTCCTCTCCGCCGTCGCGGCGGCGACCTCGGGCGGGCCGGTCGAGGCGCCGTACACCCTGTCCGACATGGCGGCCGACGCGGTGGCGGTGCTCGACTCCCTCGACGTCGACCGGGCGCACGTGGTCGGCGCCTCCATGGGCGGGATGATCTCCCAGACGATCGCCATCGAGCACCCCGGTCGGGTCGCCTCGCTGACCTCGATCATGTCCACGACAGGTGAACCGGACGTCGGCACCCCGGACCCCGAGGTCCTCGGATCGCTGCTCGGGATCCTGGCGCCGTCCGAGGACCGTGCGGCCAGGATCACGGCCTCGGTCGAGCTGAGCCGGCTGATCGGCACGCAGTGGTGCTTCGACGAGGCCCGCACCCGGGAGCGGGCGGGCGAGGCCATCGACCGCGCCTACGACCCGGCGGGGACCGGCCGGCAGCTCGCCGCGATCCTGGCGTCCGGCTCGCGTGCGGACCTGCTCGGTGGCGTGACGGCACCGACGGTGGTCCTCCACGGTGACGCCGACCCGCTCGTGGCTCACAGCGGGGGGGTCCGGACGGCGGAGCTCGTGCCGGGTGCGGAGCTCAGGACCCTGGAGCGGATGGGTCACGATCTGCCGCCCGAGTACTGGGGGCAGATCGTCGACGGTGTCTCGGCCGCGGTCGTCCGCGCCTCGGACTGACTCCGGGCACACCGGAACGGACAGCCCCGTCGGACGGCCCGGCGGGACCATGAACAGGAGCGCAGTCGTGGGTCCACTCGAAGGAGTGAAGGTCATCGAGGTCGCCGGGATCGGTCCGGGGCCGTTCACGGCCATGGTGCTGGCCGATATGGGGGCGGACGTGATCCGGGTGGACCGCACCTCGAACGCGCAGGGCGGTGACCCGGCCGCGCCACCGGCGGACGTGTTGAACCGTGGCCGCCGGTCCGTCGCCGTCGACCTCAAGTCGCCGGAGGGCGTCGAGGTCCTGCTCCGTCTCGTCGATTCCGCGGACGCGCTCATCGAGGGGTTCCGGCCCGGCGTGGCGGAGCGACTGGGGTTCGGCCCCGAGGTGTGCCTGGAGCGCAACGAGCGGCTCGTCTACGGGCGGATGACCGGTTGGGGCCAGGACGGCCCGTACGCGCCCACCGCCGGGCACGACATCAACTACATCGCGCTCGCCGGGGTCCTCGCCCACCTCGGTCGCGCCGATGAGCAGCCGACGCCCCCGATCAACCTGGTGGGCGACTTCGGCGGTGGCGGGATGCTGCTGGCCTTCGGGCTCGTGTGCGGGTTGTTCGAGGCGCAGCGCTCGGGCCGGGGCCAGGTCGTCGACGCCGCCATGGTCGACGGGGCTGCACTGCTCATGACGATGATGTGGGCCTTCCGGTCCATGGGGATCTGGAGCGAGGACCGCGGCACCAACATGTTGGACACCGGTGCGCACTTCTACGACACCTACCGGTGCCGCGACGGCGAGTACGTGTCGATCGGCTCGATCGAACCGCAGATCTACGCCGAGCTGGTGCTCCTGACCGGACTCGACGAGGACTACCGGTCCCGGGGCGAGGATCTGCCGCACCAGATGGATACGGCCCGGTGGCCCGAGCTCCGGGAGCGGCTGTCGGCGATCTTCGCCACCCGGACCCGCGACGAGTGGTGCGAGCTGATGGAGGGGACCGACGTCTGCTTCGCCCCTGTCCTGCGGATGAGCGAGGCGCTCGAGCACCCGCACGTGCGCGACCGTGGCACCTTCACCGAGGTGGCCGGCGTCCCCCAACCGTCGCCGGCGCCGCGGTTCAGTCGCACCCCCGGCTCGATCCAGCGTCCGCCGTCGCACGCCGGTCAGCACACCGACGAGGTGCTGGGGGAGTGGCTGGGCGTGGACGCGGCCCAGATCGAGGCCTGGCGCGCGGGCGGGGCCGTCGCCGGCTGATCGCCGCGCGCTCCGGCACGGGCTGATCGCCGAGCGCTGCGGCACGGGTACCGTGTCGGCGTGTCCACGCTGGTCTGTTTCCACGCCCACCCCGACGACGAGTGCATCGCGACCGGCGGAACGCTGGCGGCCGCGCATGCGGAGGGTCACCGCACGGTGCTGGTCGTCGCCACGAGGGGCGAGCGCGGTGAGGTGGCACCGGGCGTCCTCGCCGAGGGCGAGGCGCTCTGGGAGCGACGGATCGCCGAGACCTACGAGTCGGCCCGCGTGCTCGGCGTGGACCGCATCGAGTTCCTCGGCTACGTCGACTCGGGGATGATGGGTGAGCCGACCAACGACGGTCCGTACACGTTCTGGACCGCCGACGTGGAGGCCGCAGCCCGGCGACTCGCCGCGATCCTCGACGAGGAGCACCCGGACGTCCTGACGATCTACGACGACCACGGTGGGTACGGACATCCCGACCACATTCAGGTCCACCGGGTCGGCCTCCGGGCGGCGGAGCTGGCCGGGGTGCCGAGCGTCCTCCAGTCCACCATGAACCGTGACCACCTCCGGACGCTCATCGAGGCGCAGGCGGCCGCCGCGGCGGCCGAGGTCGAGAACGAGACCGGTGTCCCGGAGGCGGCGGCTCCCGAGGTCCCGGAGGCGGCGACCGAGGCCGAGTTCGGTTCCCCTGAGGAGCTCATCACGCACCGGATCGACGTCACCGCGTGGATCGACGCCAAGCGGGCGGCCATGGCGGCGCACGCCACCCAGATCCCGGCCGACTCCTGGTTCCTCCAGCTCTCCGACGACGAGTTCGCCGCCGCCTTCGGCGCCGAGTGGTACATCGCCACCGGCTCGCCCCGAGCGGCCGGGGCGTCGTTCACGACCTCGATCTGGACCTGAGCCGCGGTCGCGTTCCGGACATTGAACGAGGCCCCGGCGACAGTGCCGGGGCCTCGTTCGTCAGGGGGATGCGGGTTGGAGGGAGGGAGGGTCATCCACCCTGTTTCGACGGTGACGTTCATGGGGCCATCTCCGTCGGAGGGCACAACCGAGCGGGCGGCCCCGCTATTCCGCACTCGGGTGGATTTCCCGTCCGGGACTAGCGTCCCTCCGGTGGGCGCCCGGATCCTCGGACTGCACGAGTGGTGGGCCTGGGTGACGATCGTCGCCAACGGCCTCACCGGGGCGTGGTGTCTGGCGGCGCACTGGTGGGCCCCGCTCCGGGTCCGGGCGCTCTGGTGGTTCGTGATCGCCGCCGAGGTGGCGGTCGTCGTCCAGGTGGCCCTCGGCGTGCAGCTGCTGGCCGGCCAGGGCCTCCAGGTACCGCAGTTCCACGTGTTCTACGGGTTCGTCGCGATCGTGGCGATCGCGATCCTGTACGGCTACCGCAGCCAACTGCTGGCCTGGCAGTACCTGCTCTACGGCTTCGGAGGCCTGTTCGTCATGGGTCTGGCGATCCGGGCCATGACGGTCAACCACTGACCGCTGCGCGGTCAGCCGTTGAGTCGACGCTCCAGGTCGGCCAACTCGGTCCGCATGGCCTCGGGCAGGCGTTCGCCGATCGAGTCGAAGTGGGCGTTGATCAGCTCGACCTCGTCCTTCCAGGCGGTCGCGTCGACCTCGAGGAGCGCCTGGAGCGTCCCGGCGTCGAGGTCGAGGCCGCTCACGTCGAGCGAGTCGGGGGTGGGAACGTTGCCGATCGGGGTCTCGGTGGCATCGGCGGTCCCCGCCACCCGCTCGAGCACCCACTTGAGCACTCGGCTGTTCTCGCCGAACCCGGGCCACATGAACGACCCGGTGTCGGACTTGCGGAACCAGTTCACCCAGAAGAGCTTCGGGAGCTTCGCCTCGTTGGTCGCCGCGCCGATCTCGAGCCAGTGCCCGATGTAGTCGCCGACGTTGTAGCCCATGAAGGGCAGCATGGCGAACGGGTCGAAGCGGACCTCGCCGACCACGCCGGCAGCGGCGGCGGTCTTCTCGGAGCTCATGATGGAACCCAGGAACGTGCCGTGCTGCCAGGAGGTGGACTCCGTCACCAGCGGGACATTGGTGGCCCGGCGCCCGCCGAAGAGGATCGCCGAGATCGGCACGCCGGCCGGGTCCTGCCACACGGGTGAGATCGACGGGCACTGGGAGGCCGGTGCGGTGAACCGGGCGTTGGGGTGCGCCGCCGGCGAGTCCGACGCCGGGGTCCAGTCCTGTCCCCGCCAGTCGACGAGGTGTGCCGGGGGTTCGTCGGTCATGTCCTCCCACCAGACGTCGCCGTCGTCGGTCCGGGCGACGTTGGTGAAGATGCAGTTCCCCCAGAGGGTCTCCATCGCGTTGCGGTTGGTGGTGTCGGAGGTGCCCGGGGCGACGCCGAAGAAGCCGGCCTCGGGGTTGATGGCGTACAGGCGACCGTCCTCGCCGAACTTCATCCAGGCGATGTCGTCGCCGACGGTCTCGACCTTCCAGCCCGGCAGCGACGGGATGAGCATGGCCATGTTGGTCTTGCCGCAGGCCGACGGGAAGGCGGCGGCCACGTAGACCGTCTCGCCATCGGGCGGCGTGACTCCGAGGATCAGCATGTGCTCGGCCATCCAGCCCTCGTCGCGGGCCATGGTCGAGGCGATGCGCAGCGCGAAGCACTTCTTGCCGAGCAGGGCGTTGCCGCCGTACCCCGACCCGTAGGACCAGATCTCCCGGGTCTCGGGGAAGTGCGAGATGTACTTGTTGTCGCCGTCGCAGGGCCACGGCACGTCCGCCCGGGCGGTGCCGTCGGCGTCCACGAGCGGGTAGCCGACGGAGTGGACGCACGGGACGAACTCGCCGTCGGCACCGAGCACGTCGAGCGCGCCCTGGCCCATGCGCGTCATGATCCGCATGGACACGGCCACGTAGGGCGAGTCGGTGAGCTGCACCCCGATGTGGGCGATCGGCGAGCCGAGCGGCCCCATGGAGAAGGGCACGACGTACATCGTGCGGCCGCGCATGGAGCCCCGGTAGAACTCGAGCATCTCGGCCTTGAGCTCGGCCGGGTCGCGCCAGTGGTTGGTCGGGCCGGCGTCGATCTGGCGCTCGGAGGCGATGAACGTCCGGTCCTCGACCCGGGCCACATCGGCGGGGTCGGACAGCGCCAGGTAGCTGTGGGGCCGCTTGGCGTCCTCGAGTCGTTCGAAGGTGCCGCCCTCGACGAGCATCTCGCAGTAGCAGTCGTACTCCTCGGCAGAGCCGTCGCACCACTCGACGGCGTCGGGCTGGAAGATCGACTCCCACTCCGCGACCCAGTCGATCAGCTTCTGGTTGGTGCTCACTCCCGGCATGGTGCTCCTCGGTGGTGGACCGCTCAGGCGGTGGTTCCGTCGGGCGCCGGTTCGGCGTGCCCCTGGAAGTCGGGTGTTCCCATGTCCCGCTCGGACCCCAGGTTCAGGCCGGTCGCCCGACCGTCACCGTCGAGTTCGAAGCGGACCCGCTGCCCCTGGCGGAGCATGCGGAAGACCGAGCCCACGATGGCGTCCGGCGCCAGGTCGTACTCGGCGAGGCCGACGTCGGTCACGACGATGCCGTCACCAGTGACCGGATCGTAGGACTTGATCACGCCTTGCACTGGTTGGCTCCTCGGTGCGATCGGGCTCGACGGACCGCCGGGCGAGGATCCCACGCCCCACGGGTTCACTCACGGTACCGACCGGCCCCGTGAGCGGCAAAGCGCTCCGTCAGCCGGCGCCGGCCGTCGTCGAACGCCGAGCGGTGGGCTTGGTGATCTTCCCGGCCTTGATGCAGCTGGTGCAGACGTTCATGCGTCGGGTCCCACCGTTGACCATGACGCGGATGCGCTGGATGTTGGGGTTCCAGCGCCGCTTGGTCCGGCGGTGTGAGTGGCTGACGCGCATGCCGAACTGGGGGCGCTTGTCGCAGATCTCGCAGACGGAAGACATGGATCAGGTCACTCCGGGTCGGGGGCCCGCGGGGTCGGCGGCGCTCCGGTGGTCGTGGACCGCAGATGCACCGCGGACCGAGTCGTCACCGTAGCGGCTGCGTGGTGACCGGTGAAAGTCGACCTGCGGGCCGGTGGGCGGGGCTCGTGGGCGGGGCCGGTCGGCATCGACCCGGGAGTCGGTCGGTAGGGTCTGGCGGTGACCGGCGAGCCGCCGCTGACCCTGCTGGACCTGCACGCCATGGGCGTGGAGCGCCTGAGCGGCGTCGGTCCGGCCAAGCTCGAGTCGCTCCGCGGTCTGGGGATCACCTCGATGCTGGACCTGCTGACCTGGTACCCCCGGCGCTACCTGGACCGGACCCGGGAGGCGTCGGTCGCCGAGCTCGAGTCGGGGGTCGAGGCCCTGGTGCTGTGCCGGGTCGCCTCGTGCAGCTCCCGGCGTGTCCGCGGCGGCCGGAGCATGGTGACCGCCGACCTGCGGGATGCGACCGGAACGCTGCGGTGCACCTTCTTCAACCAGCCCTGGCGGACCCGTCAGCTCGAGGGTCTCCGTGACGACGAGGTCGAGGTGGCGGTCTTCGGGAAGGTCGAGGTCTTCCGCGGGCGGCGACAGATGACGAACCCGGTCGTCGACCCGGTCGGCAACCGGACGGGACGGATCGTGCCCGTCTACCCGCAGTCGGAGTCCAGCCGTCTGTCGACCTGGGAGTTCGCCGAGTGGATCGCGCAGGCGCTGCGCCGATCTCGGGTCCGAGGCATCGCCGACCCGCTCCCGGATGAGCACCGGCGGCGTCTCGGGCTGCTCGGCCGCGACGAGGCGGTCCGCGACATCCACGAGCCGGCCGACCTCCACGACGTGCACGGTGCCCGCGACCGGCTCGTCTTCGACGAGCTCCTGCGGATCCAGTTGGCGCTCGTCCGGCACCAGCGTCGTCTGGCGCACACCTCGCGGGGGATCGAGCACGTCGTGGGAACGGGGTCGGGTCCGGCGCCCGGCCTGGTCGCGTCGTTCGTCGATGCCCTGCCCTACCCGCTGACCGGTGCCCAGCGCCGGGCGGTCGAGGAGATCCTGGCCGACCTCCGGCGGCCCCACCCC
>SXGR01578320.1_pt1 | contig 16891 bp, 14 predicted proteins | sample 3174711 | NCBI WGS metagenome assembly SXGR01 (sample SAMN11356860, study PRJNA531348) | freshwater metagenome | isolation source: freshwater sample F1-60 | place: China: Fuxian Lake, Yuxi | collected 2017-12-25
GGTCGTCGCCCCCGCTTTCGCGGGGGCGGGCTCCGCGACGGGTGGGGGTGTTTTAGCACACGCCCCACTGTGTCCGCCCTTTCATTACATCATTTTCTTCGGAAAATCGATAAGATGGCACAATCTTGTGGCATCATTTAACAATGAAACTTCGTTTATGGTTGCGCTGTGCAGGCTTGCTATGTGCCGTCGCTTCGTTGAGCTGCGTTAAAAGCAGCACCGATCCGGGCGGTGGAGGCAGTCGCTCATGCAATTGTAGCCTTTCCCAAGGTTGTGACGCAGAGGGTGTTTGTTGGCCTGCATGCAACAGCGATGCAGATTGCTCCGATTATGAATGCGACACCGGTTTGAAAATTTGCAACAAAACTTGCACACGTTTTGGTGCAGGGTGTGGCTGTGTCGATTCCGATGGCGATTTAAAAGGGGACGCGTGCGATACATGCGATAAGAATGCAGATCCCACCGAATTGGATACCGACAATGATGGAAAATGCGATTCATGCACGCTGTCGTCGTGTGTTCCAGATCCATGTCCAACGATTAAAGATCAAGAAGGTGATGCCGATAGTGACACTGTGATCGATTGCAAAGATGCGTGCAACGGCGATGACCGTGTGTGCGATGCTGATTCAGATGGTTATTGTACATCAGCTTGTACTCCGCGGATCTCAGGGCACGTTGAATCATGCCCAGGGTTTGATGATGCTGAGAATGCAGATGATGACGCCCTCCCTGATGGGTGTGATTCTTGTCCTTCGCCTGCAACCGATACGGATAACGATGGTTATTGTACTGACTCAGGGAGCACATGTTGCGATCTCAATAATAGTTCATGCACCGTCAATGTGGCCTGTGTGAAAGACCGCTGTGAAGGCGTCGACGATCGCACTTGGGTGGATTCACGACAATGTTGCCCTAATGACGATCTTGCTGATGTGCCCGATCCACTTACATGGGGAGGGATTACTGCCGATTGGTGGCCTACCGGCGCAACCAATTCTCAGTGTTTGGGTAGAGCGGCGGAGCTCCCTGCAGATGATCCCGATTGCGATGGTGTGGATGGCAAAGCAAGCAAAGCGTGGTTTGTGCGATGCAATTCAGCAGCACCATCGGGTAGCCTAGGTAAATTAACCAATCCATATCCCACATTAAATGCAGCATTGCTTGCTTACAAAGTAGCAACTGAAAAGCCCAGCGCAATTTTTGTGGCCACTGAATGGGACGATTCTGGTACGGTCAAATTATGCGAATACAATGAATTTCTTGATCTAGATAGCAGCACGCGTGTTCATATCTATGGTGCTTTTATCCATGATTTCAGTAAGCGTCTGGGTGCAAAACGCACGAAAATTGTTGCCCCCAATTACGATGCTCCAACCGTGCGCGTTGATCTGAATGGTACGACGGAATTGCAATCCATTTTGTTGAGCGGGTTTAAGATCGAAAGTCGATCGACAAATGATGCCAATCCAACGGCAATCACAATTCGTGTGCAGGGAACAGGTCTTGGTAAACTCATATTACAAGACAGCATAGCGCGGGCGACGATAGGAAACAGCCTGGGAGATACGGTGCCCCAAGCGTTAGCTGGGGCACCTGGATGCCATGGCACTGTATATTCGTCATTTTATAGATGCAATTTTGAAAATGAACCTGGTGATGATGCGAAGCCAGTGGTGCGTGCAGATAATCCTTCAGGTTGCGCATCTGCCAGTGGAAATTACGGTGGGCGAGGTTGTACAAAGTCGGGATTTACTTCTGGTCAGGGCTTTTACTTTAATGCGGGCACTGGTGCGCCTTCTGAAGCGGGCGGTGGTGTAGGGGGTGGAACCCAGGCCTCGAACGGATCCCCTCCAAAACCCATATGTGCTAATGGCACATTTCCCCATTCGCATCTCAATAATACGGGAGATGGATGCAATGGCATTAATGGCTCCAACGGTACAAAAGGGAATTTGAGCTTATTCTCGGGCAGCGACGATCAATTTTCTTCATTTGCATGGCGTCCTGCGACTGGGAATATTGGGGCCTCAGGGACAAACGGTACAGCCGGTGGGGGTGGTGCAGGCGGTGTATTACCTCCAGAATTTACGGCACTTGCTGGTGATCCGTATTATTCGGAAGGTGCCTATTACAGTGGTACCTCAGGGGCTGCAGGAGGACTCGGTGGAGCGGGGGGTACTGGCGGAAGCGGTGGCGGGGGCAGCTTCCCTGTTGTTGTCGTTGATGGCGTGAGTAACTCGCTGCAATTGGATTGCAGCGCTTTGGTTTCGGATGGTGGCGGGACAGGACAAAAGGGTGGATGGGGTGGCAATGGTGGTGGAGGCGGCCAGGCGCAAGAAAGTTCGTTTAATTACAACGGGTTCAGTGACAAGGGAAATTACAATCGTGCTGGCGCAGGAGGCAACGGCGGCCATGGTGGCGGCGGTGGCGGTGGTGCGGGTGGCAATGGTGGACACAGCGTCTGCGTGTTGTTTACGGCCATGGGATATGATGATGACTTTCAATGGGGCAACAGCAAATGTGTGCGGAACACAACTTCTGTTCCTGGTGGAGGTGGTTTAGGTGGATTGGGTGGGTGGCACGCAGCTCCCGGCGGCGGCCGTGCTGCTACGGGCGATACAGGAAAATCAGGTGTGGGTGCCGATGCCTGCAGTGTTGATACGACCAGCTCGAAATTCCATCATTTGACGTGTACTGGAAATACTGCGGGTGACTACTAAATAGCATTAGAGCACCATCACTCCCCCTCACACCTCACCATCACTGTCGACTTGGTCCCAGGCGCAATCCGCGCTGTTTGTTTTTTACGTGTGCCTTCCGGGCATTCAAACAAAAGTTCGTAATCGCCTTCGTAAAGTTTGAAGATCACCGGTGTTTCGCGTGGCGTATGGGTTCCAACTTGTACCCATGCCCAAGGGGGTTGCATTCACTTCATACTGGTGTCACGTGTTGATACATACTGGATACTGGTGTCACGTGTTGAATGTTGACGTTTCTGTCTTGCCGCGTCATTGGTGTCCTGCTGGTGTCACATGTCGAATGGTGAGGTTTGCGTCTTAGTGCGTTAATCGCTCACGACATCGCAAAATGGGCTGAAAGATAGTTTGACGACAGGCCCTAGACCTCTCTAAACATTCACCGATTGCTTTTGGCGGGGTTATTTTGTCCTTATCTTTGTCGCTCAGGCTCGGTATCTCTCAACTTTACCTCGCTTTCGCTTCTCGATAAGACCGAAAGCACCTGTGCTGAAATTCAATCACCGAAAATTGAAAGTGGTTGAGTCGACTTTTCAGAGGAATTCATGAAATCTTCTAGGCTTGCTATGCTGCTTGTCTTTTTTGTTGCTTGCTCTTCGCATGAAGAGAAGAAGGCTTGGGAAGCATGGATGCCCGGCGTTACAAAAGTACTCATCATAGGTGATTCGATTTCCTTGGGTTATACGCCGCATGTTCGAGAGCGCCTCAATGCGTTCCAAGTCCAGCATGGTGGTGGGGATGGTTCCAATAACAGTTCATCCCGTGAAACACGCAGCCAGGTTGATTCGTGGCTTGTGGGCCTTGGGCAGGGTGATTCGATTACGTGGAACAACGGACTTCATGAGGCGATGAGGGATGCACTGCCAGCGGTTGAAACGCATATTTCACTCACAGAATACCGTGAAAATCTCCATGCCATTGCACAAAAGCTTGTGGCAACCCAAGCGAGGATTTTCTTTTTTACGACGACGTACGTCCCAGCACATATTTCTTGGCAGCCCGCGATACAAAAACGTGATGATCTCAATCGTGTGGCGCGTGAAGTGATGACCGATTATCCAGAAATCACGGTGGTGGACTTGGGCGCTTTTTCTGAGACGATCAAGCCTCTCATGATCAATGCCGATTTAGGAGACGATCTTCACTACACCTCTGCGGGCTATGATGCGATCGCAGATTTTATCGTGAATTCTTTATGGCCTCCGAAGCCTTCGTAAGAAAAGGGCATGGTGTCATATCTCGAAAGTAGAAGTTTGCGTCTTTGTGCATTAATTGCTCACTCAAAACCCCATCACTCCCCCTCACACCTCACCATCACCGTCGATTTGGTCCCAGGCGTAATCCGCGCTGTTTGTTTTTTACGTGTGCCTTCCGGGCATTCAAACAAAAGTTCGTAATCGCCCTCGTAAAGTTTGAAGACCACCGGTGTTTCCCGCGGCGTATGGGTTCCCACTTGAACCCATGCCCACGGCGTTGCATTGACTTCAAGGATCCCACGCGTGCTGCTTACGGTGACCGTTTCCGATTGTCCTGCGGTCAGCTTCAACGAGCGCTCCAAGCGTGACCCTTCTTGGTGGCTTTTAAGCGCCATGGTGTAGTTTCCGGGGGGAATAGGCACTTCATGCATTGGTGCATCGGCCATGTGTTTGTCATTAAGCCACACTTCCATTTTGATGGGCGAAACAACGGTCAATGATGCAGAGGTTTTGGGCAATTCCACAGCAGCGATAGGCGCTTTTTCTGGAATGATTTGTGGCGTGGGCGCAGGAGCAGGAGGCGTAAAGCGCAGTGTGTGGGGCAAGGCGCTGCTGCTTGGAAGAGGTCGATCCTGTTTTTTCCTACCATCTGGAAGCAATTCGGCTTCAACAAAACGTCTCGATCCATGCTGCACCCAAAGGGTTTCGCGAAATGAAACGTAACCTTCGTGTCGAAGCTCTATCTGATGGGTTTGTCCCCCTTTGATGCGGAAATTGCTTACGGGTGTTCGTGTGCCAGTGTCGTTTCCATCAATCCAAATGGTTGCATTATCGGGTGTACTGATGATGACCAAAGAAGCATCGGTATCGGCTCCTGCTTTCGCAGCAGGCATCATTTGTACGAACAATGGGAGTGGTGGACGGTGTTCTACACGTCTTGGGACCATGACATCGATAGGTTGGTAACCATCTTTGCTGAAATGCACCACAATTTTCCCGCCGACCGGAAATCCTTCACCGACCTCAAATGGCGTTCGATAGTCGCGATACAATCGATTAAGATGCCTGGCGCCATTGCCTGAGAATGTAACCTGTGAACCTCGTGGTTCAGAGTCGATCAAGGCGGCCCCGGTGCGTGGTTCGCGCAAAAAGAGAGGGTTGAATCCCTGATTGCGTAAAACCAAAAATCCTCCAAGCAGAAGACCCATGACGAGAAGAGGCGCCAATATCTGGCGTAATCGTGAGGGCACTTTTTGCAATGATTTTGCACCGAGTGCTGTCATCGAAGACAGAGCACTTTCAGACAAGATCTTGGTTTTTGTGGGTTCTACGGGCAATTGCTGATGCTTAGGCTTCTCAATGGCAAGTGTGGCTTCGTCATCATCATCGTGCGGCGGTGCATGTTGTGCGAGTTGTGTCCATTCTGCAATGGCCGCTGCGACGGAAGCTTCACCTTGCATGCTTTCGGGAAGCATGGTGGGACTGCCGCGTTTGGGCGTGCGCTGGAGATCTTCGGCAGATTCATCATTGCTAAATGCTTGATGCGACATTCCACTTGGGGGTTTGTCTTTGGGTTTGCGCGTGTGTGTCTCATCCCATGGGGATCCACCAAACAAAGCTTCGTCGGCAAGTTTGTCCGCAAACAGATCATGCATGTATTCGGCAAGCGTTGCTGCGCTTGTGCTTCTGCCGCGCCTGTGAAGATAATTTTCGAGATCGGCTTCCATCTCACCCGCAGTTTGGTAGCGTTGATCGGGATCTCGCTTCAGCGCACGCATCAAAATCGCTTCCAAATCGGTGTCGTATTGCGGAAGCACTTGGCTGGGTGGCGTTACTTCACATGCGACGACGGCATTAAGTGTGTCGACCTCGCTTGCCTTTTTAAATAAGCGCGTTCCTGTGGTGACTTCGTAAAGTGTGATCCCAAGTGCGAAAACGTCACTGCGTCCGTCTACTTTATCTCCCGTGGCTTGCTCGGGAGACATATACGAATATTTTCCTTTGAGTACGCCCGATTTTGTTTGCGCAACCTTGTTATAGGCTTTGGCAACACCGAAATCGACGAGTTTGATATAGCCTTCGTAACTTATGATTACATTTTGTGGGCTGATGTCGCGGTGTACGATGCCTAAAGGTTCACCGTTGGAACCGGTTTGGCGGTGGGCAAAATCAAGTCCAGAGGCCACAGTCATGCCGACGTGCGCGGCGATGGTGGGAGGGATCACATGTCCACGATGAACTTCTTGATTGTACACGCGGCGTAGATCTTCGCCGCGAATGTATTCCATGATGATGTAAATGGATTCGCTGTCTTGTTCAACATCGTAGACTTGCACGATATTTGGATGATTGAGCTGTGCCGCGATTTGGGCTTCATCCCAAAACATATCTACGAAGTCTTTGCGTTCACCCAGATGACTAAGAATGCGCTTGATGCATACCAGCCGTGAAAATCCGCCAACGCCTGTTTGTCTGGCCAAAAAAATCTCGGCCATACCACCTGCACCCAGCTTCTTGATGATCTCGTATTTACCAATGGATTTTGTCATGTGCTTTGACCATTCTACTGCTCAAGTAAACCAGGGTACATTTAATATGCCGATAAGGCTCTGATACGCTTGATTAAGCACTATGGGATCGCGACTGTCGAGGGTCACAAGTACTTGATATTCAGTTGACTCATAGGTCGGATAAGATCCAATGGCGACGTCTGGATATAATTGTTGAACATGGGCAAGCGGCGTTGCGATGGCCGTTTCATCGGCACGAATATACAGGCGCTTTGTGTGCATGGTTGTGCCTTGTCGAAGGCTGGGCGCAAGCGTTTCGTAGCAGGCACGTAAAAAAGATGGCACCCCAGGGAGCATGAATACGTTATCAGTTCGTAATACCGGGAAACCTTTGCGATGAAACGTTATTTGGGTATTTTCGGGAACATCCGCCAACCCGAGTTGTGTATCCGAAGCGTTGGGTCCCCAAAAAAGTCGTAAGGCTTTTTCCAGTTCCGCATTGCGTTCCATCGTTTTCTTAAGGCCCATGGCAACACCGCGGATGGTGAGATCGTCATGGGTGGGCCCAATACCACCTGAAGTAAAAACATAAGTAAGGTGCGAAGCCATGTCGTGGACACAATCGGCAATGGTGTTCAAATCATCGCGGATGGTTCGCATGTCCATGACATCGATGCCGTGTTGGTTAAGTTGTTGGATGAGATACGGTCCGTTGAGATCCGTGATCTTGGCTGTGAGTACTTCATTCCCAATAATGATGATCCCGGCGGTCACAATGTCATTACTCACTTTGTAACTCCGGAAAATGGTGAAAAACGGCCTGTTGAATATTTTTTTCGACCTGATCGAAAGATCCACTGCTGTCGATACGTGCCAAGGGGCCATCATGGTTGGCGAGCAGGGATTGATAATGCACAAACACCATTTCCTGGCGCAATTGATGCTCAAGAAGCTCAATGGGTTGTGCGCGATTTTGGCGGCGTGCGATGGCTTCCTCTACCGAAATTTCGAGCATGATCGTGAGATCTGGGGGGACGGCATATTGATTGATGCTGCGCACCCATTCCATAGGAAGCATCGCCGATTGATACGCAAGCGACGACATCACATAGCGATCACAAAGGACTATTTTTCGAGAATCGAGTGCTGGGGTGATCTCTGCGTTGACATGGTCCATGCGATCTGCGGCAAAAAGAAGTGCAAGTGTTGCTTCATCGCATGGCGATGTTTGTCGCAAACGCCGACGTATCTCTTGTCCTAAGCTTCCCGAGGAAGGTTCGGCAGTCACATGAATATCCAGACCACGTTTCACAAGAGTTGACGCCAAACGCTCTATTTGAACGCTTTTTCCTGCGCCATCGAGTCCTTCAAAAACAATCAATTTTCCAGAGGGCATTGTCATCTTTTGCCATAGTCTCGCAACAAATACAGGAAAAATGGACCACCCGCGAGGGCGGTGATTGCGCCCACGGGCAAACTTCCGCCGATCCATGGAAACATACTGCGGCCCATGGCATCTGCAGCGACCACGAGTATGCCCCCAGCGTATGCCGTAATCGGTATAAGCAATCGGTGGGTATTTCCGAGATGGCGACGCACCACATTGGGCACGATAAGTCCGACAAATCCAATAAGTCCGGTGTAGGCCACAACAGCAGCGCAAAGAACGGTTGCTACCGATAAAAGTATGATGCGCGTGCGGTGGGCGGAAAGACCGAGCAATTCAGCATGGATTGTGCCGAGGCTCAAGAGTTGGAGTGCGTTTTGTGAGAAAGTTAATCCAATGACAGCGATCATGATCCCAAGTGTGAGCCAGAACAACACGGTGGGTGTTTCAATCCCGATCCCACCGACAAGCCAAAAGAGCATGGCCTGTGCGGTGGATGCAGGAACAACCATTTTGACAATCGTGACCATGGAACTGCTGATGGTGTTGAGAACAACACCCACCAGTACAATCGTCGCAGGATCGCGCCATCCAAAGGCGCCGCACAAAAGCATCAAACATAGAATGCTGGCCAAGGCGCCGATACCTGCCGAAAGCGGCAGCCATGCACCGCCAAGTCCCATCACAATGGCCAAAACGCCGCCTACGGCAGCACCTCCAGACACACCGATCACGTAAGGATCTGCGAGGGGATTGTGCAGTAGAATTTGCATCACAAGGCCACTTACGGCCAATGCGGCACCTGTGAGTAATGCAAGCCACATGGTGGGTGCTCGGATCTCCCAAAGCACGGCCTGATCAACATGCCACGGCCAATGCCATCCTGTAGATCCTACCGACAATGCGAGCATGCACAGCAACACGCTCAAGGCAGCATAGGCCGCTATTTTATACATTCAAGATCCTGTGCGAGTTCTTGCAATGCCTCTGGAAATCGTGGTCCCAAACGCACCCATGGATCAATATTTCGTGGTCGGATCATTCTTGTCTTTTTTTGTACTTTTGTAGGGGCGGTTCGTGAACCGCCCTTTCCCAGTCCTTCATGACTCAAATCAATCCACAGATCAGGATCTGCTGCTTTGACTGTTTCTTCGTCCACCATAGGATAGGCTATGGGACTCTTGATGGCATTTTTTAATCCCATCCATGCCATCGCTTCATGTAAAAAATTGTCAGAACCCACCACAACCCACGGTTTAGACGACACGACCAACATAACCCGCCGTTCAGGTAGGGGCGCAGCTTGCTGTGCCCTGTGTCCACAGGACCCTTTGAGCTTTCCATATTGGCCTTGCAATTTTTCTCGCAAAACCCCGGCACTTTTTTTGTTAAAAAGTTTCCCGAGCACGTCGATGGCATCCCACAGATCTTGCATTGTAGAAGCGGGCAAAATCAGCGTTGGGATACCGCGAGCGGCAAGGGCTTCAAGTTGCCTTGTTGGCATGGCGTTGGAGACAGTAACGATCGCACCGGGCTTTGCCTGGTGTATTCGTTCCATATCGAGATCGGCAAAACCACCGACGCGTGGCAATGTGAGCACTTCAGGTGGATAAGTATCAAAGCGTGTAACGCCCACCAATGCATCATCCGCATGCAGCGCAAAGATAATTTCTGTGAGCGAAGGTGCCAGTGATACCACCCGTGAAACGTGGGCAGGAGGTGTACCAATCCACTGTGCGTTTGCTGGAATGCAAAACAATAGAGCAAGAATTATTTGGAACGCGGGCATCCTGCCCGCACATAACAAGCAAATAATGATGACACGCTTCAAGGTCGAAGCCGATCCATGGTTCGCGCAAAGGGAATGGTTTCTCGCACGTGATGCAGACCGCAAACCCATGCCACGCATCGTTCCAGGCCCATACCAAAGCCTGCATGTGTGACTGTCCCATAGCGTCTTAGATCAAGAAACCATTCAAAGGCATCGCGTGGGAGTTTATGTTCGGCGATGGCGGCTTCGAGTACTTCTAAATTGTCTTCGCGTTGTCCGCCGCCAATGACTTCGCCGTAACCTTCGGGTGCAAGCACATCCATACTGCGGGACACAAGAGGATTATGATCTTCGCGTTTCATGTAAAACGCTTTAATTTGCGATGGAAACCCGTGGACGATGATGGGTCTATCGTGGCGTTTGGTGAGTTCCGTTTCATGGGGACTTCCAAAATCCATCCCCCAGCTGATTTCAAGCAAATCACGCAATTCTTTGTCTACTGTTTCTAATTGGATCGCTTTGATTTCTTCAATGGCTTTATCGTAAGAAATACGTGGAAATGGCTTCTGAACCCGTCTTAGAGGCTCTACATCGCGTTCTAAAATTTCGACCAATTCTTTTTCGTGTTTTTCCAATGCGCGTGCAACAACGTAGCATAGGAAATCTTCGGCCAAATCCATGTCGCCTTCAAGATCCATAAATGCAACTTCAGGTTCCACCATCCAAAATTCGGTGAGATGCCTTCTTGTCTTCGACTTTTCTGCGCGAAATGTGGGCCCAAAACAGTATGTTTTACGAAACGCTGTTGCGCCAGCCTCTTGATACAATTGACCTGATTGCGACAAGAATGCCTGATCGTCAAAGTACTTCGTTGAAAACAGGGTGCTTGTTCCTTCGCAGGCGTTGGGTGTGAGGATAGGCGAATCGATGAGCACATAATCACGGTCGTCAAAATAATCGCGGATGGCGCGCACGAGGGTATGACGGATGCGCATGATGGTTTGTTGCCGTTTTGACCGCAACCACAAGTGCCGATGGTCCATCAAAAAAGCATCACCATGGGCTTTGGGCGAGATGGGGTAATCCACACTGCGTCCAAGGATCGCAATGTCTGAAATCTGCATTTCAAAACCGATATGACTGCGCGGATCGGCAACCACTTTCCCTGTCAGCGTCAACGACGTTTCTTGGGTTAAAGATCCTGCGAGTTCAAACAATGCTTGACCTACATCGGCCAAACTGACCACGGCTTGGATGATCCCCGTTCCATCGCGCAATTGAAGAAAATGCAATTTCTTCGAGGATCGCATGTTGTAAAGCCACCCTTTAAGGGTGACCGTTTGGCCTTCATGTTGGGCGATGCGCGCAATGGTAACGTCGTTCATGGGGTGGGTTTTTGGCACATTGCGCTTAAAGCATCAACTCTAACTCACCTCCACTTCGCGAAGCGAGGCGGTGGGGGTGCGTGTGCAGATACGGACCTTCTTCATTTTTTCCTCTCCCTCGGCGGCTTTGTGTCATCAAGCAGCCCATCGATGAACCAGATTTCTTCATCGCGATACCACGCGACCTGAACCTCACGTCCATCCCGTGCGTGGTCGTTCATCCATACTTCGGGCGTCCCCCGACTTGCTGTTACTTCGTCAATGCTCATGCCAGGCTCTACGGATTTGTGTTCGATGGCCTCTCGGATACTTGTTTTGCGTTCTTCGAGCCATGGAAGCACTTTGCTTTCTTCACCAAGCATCTTGTCTATTTCTTTTTCTGCCATTTCGCGTGTTTGAGTGCCTAGGGGCAGCAAAATCACAAAACTATCGCGCCCTTTAAGCAATTTTTCGTTGTCGACAGGTGTAAGATGCACCCAAATGCTAAATCGCGGTGAGGTAAGCAAGCGTGTGGCCACTTCCAATTGGCTGGGAAAACCGATGGCGGCCACTTCAAAGCGTGTGCCAGCGGGTATGATCCCTTGAGGGCTGAGGGGATGAATGGGTTCTCCATTGGCATGATTGAGGTGTGAGACGTATTCAAACGGATAAGGCGAAAGCATCCAAAATTCATTTTCGTCATAAAGATTGCCAAAATAACAGGATTGCCGAAGTGCTAATATACGTCCTGCGTATGCCTTGAGCACCGGTTCACGATCAGCACGCGGGAGGGTATGGATATTTGCACAACCTGACAAAAGAAAACCTAAAAAAATAAATCGGATCAGCGTGTCCATAGCAGACAACCTAACACGAAAGGGGTGACGTTTTAAGAACCCTGAGATATACTTACCGGTTATGGCATCTCTTCGATTTTCCAAATATCAGGGTATAGGCAATGATTTCGTGATCATCCACGGACCAGACCTTGATCATCCGCTTACGTCTGAGGCTGTACGATTTTTGTGCGATCGCCGTCACGGCATAGGCGCTGACGGCGTGCTGACGGTGTGGCCTGTTCAAGAGGGCGCCGGCCGCATGCAGGTTCAAAATGCCGATGGCAGTGATACGGAAATGTGTGGCAATGGACTTCGTTGCGTCGCCGCCTATTTGCGCGATCAAAATCAAATTGATGTCCGCAATCCCTTTGTCCTCTACAGTGATCGCGGTCCACATCTGTGTCATTTTCAGGATGATGATGTTGTGATCGACATGGGAAAAGCCGAATTGGTACACCGAGACCTTCCGGTTGGCGAAAACGGTATTGTTCAACTTGATGTGGATGGTCTCACTTTTTCCGCAGTGGCTATTTCCATGGGCAATCCCCATGCGATTATTTTTACGGAAAGCGATCCCATGCGCCTCGGCCTTCATTATGGTGCAGCGCTTGAAATCCATTCGGCTTTTCCAAACCGTGTGAATGTCAGTTTTGTTCGTGCAGAAAACCAAGGCTTTACGGTCTTTGTGCATGAGCGTGGGGTTGGACCGACCTTGGCGTGTGGCAGTGCTGCCTGCGCGGTGGTTGCTGCTGCGATCATCACCAATCGTGCCCAATTCAATCAGGCTTATCGTGTAACGCTTCCAGGTGGCGATCTTGCTATCACATGCGATGACGATCTCGCTGTTCGCATGTGCGGCCCTGCAGTGCACGTATTCAACGGCACGATCACGACTTAAATATATTCGTCATCCGCGCGAAAGTTGATCGTCATCCCCGCGAAAGCGGGGATCCATTTTTATCGTCCCAAATCATTGCGTGATCCACACGCAAATGCATATCGTCTTTGCATGAACGATCTTTCCCCTGAACTGCCCGTGGGCGGTGATTTTCTGTATGCCCCTGTTGGCACACGCCCTATTTTTACCACCGAAAAAATGAGCGATGAGCAACACGAAATTTACAAGGTTGCTGATACGTTCATTCGTCAGGATGTTGAGCCCTATCATACGGAACTGGAACACAAAAAATCGGGTCTTATGCAGAGCATTTTTCACAAAGCCGCAGAACTCGGTTTTTGTATGGTTGAAGTGCCTGAGGCTTACGGTGGCTTAGCACGGGACAAAGTCACCAGCATGTTGGGCTCCGAGGCTGTTGCGCGTGTTGGGTCATTTGCGGTCACATTGGGTGCGCATACGGGTATTGGCACGTTGCCGCTTGTTTATTACGGTACCGAGGCGCAAAAACAAAAATATCTTCCCCGTTTGGCAGCGGGTGAGATCATTGCAGCTTATGCGCTCAGTGAACCAGGAAGCGGATCCGATGCGTTGAGTGCGCGCACGGTGGCGACGCCAACGCCTGATGGTAAAAGCTTTGTTCTTCGCGGTACCAAGCAATGGATCACCAATGCGGCTTGGGCCGATTTGTTTACTATTTTCGCCCAAGTGGATGGCGACAAATTTACGGCATTTTTGGTTGAACGCAATTCGCAGGGCCTGTCCATTGGCAAAGAAGAGCACAAGCTTGGGATCCGAGGGAGTTCCACATGCCAGGTCATTCTTGATGACGTGATTGTGCCTCGCGAGAACGTTCTTGGCGATATCGGTCGTGGGCATAAAATTGCGTTTAACACGCTCAACATTGGTCGTTGGAAGCTTGGTGTAGCAGGGATTGGTGCTGCCAAAGCGGCATTGCGCCATGGTGTGGCTTATGCACTTGAACGTCGGCAATTTGATAAGCCGATTGCATCGTTTGGTCTTGTGCGTGAAAAATTGTCATCGGCGGTAACATCCATTTATGCGGGCGAAAGCATGGCCTATCGTCTCGGTGGGGCAATTGATGCACGCACGGCGTTGCTCGATCACGCAGCACCTGATTATTGGAAAAAAGCCGTTGACGTCATTGACGAATTTACCATCGAAGCCAGTGTGCTCAAAGTGTTTGGGAGTGAGGCCTGTTACCGTGTGGTGGACGACATGCTGCAGATCCACGGTGGCAACGGTTACACCGAAGATTATCCTTTGGAGCGTATGCTGCGCGATAGTCGTATCAATTTAATTTTTGAAGGCACCAACGAGATCAATCGTTTGATCATTCCTGCAACATTGTTGAAACGTGGCCTTACCGGGAAAATCCCATTGATGCCATTTGCAGAGCAGGTGATGTCGGAGCTTGCTGGAACATCCGAAATACCACAGGCTGGCAAAGGTGTCCTTGCGTCCGAGATTTTGGCGACCGAGTTGTGTAAGCGCGCCATTCTTTATGCGGCAAGCTATGCCATGCAAAAATACATGATCGATCTCAAAGAAAAACAACACATTCTTGGTGCGTTGGCCAATTGCGTGATTGCTCTTTATGGTATGGATTCCGTGCTTACACGGGCTTCTCAGGCTGTTTCGGCTATGGGCGAAGCAGGGGCGTCTGTTCATCTGGCGTGTAGTAAACTCCACTGTTTTGATGCGCGTGCCAGTGTTTTTCAAGAATTGCATCGCATTGCGATGAATATGGCCGACGGTGATGAGCTCGATACCATTTACAGCAACTTGGACAAGCTGGATCGTCGTTATCGTGTCGATATCCGGACAGCCGAAGAACATATCACGGATCGTTTATTAAACGGCGGTACGTACGCTTCGTTATTCGCATAAGGATTTCGTATGCATTTGCCCGCCTTTGAAATCATTGCACACCGTGGTGGATCTCTAGAGGCACCTGAGAACACATTGCAGGCCATTGAACATGGCATTGCTGTTGGCAGTGATTGGCAAGAAATAGATGTTACGTTGACTTGCGATGGCCATGCTGTTGTGATCCACGACGATACGCTTGAGCGCACCACAGACGGTTCAGGTTCTGTTTCTGATCACACGCTTGCTTATCTTACGGCATTGCATGCGGGGCAGCCTGTGCCCTCGCATCGCACGTGTGAACGACTCAAAAGTCTTGGTATCCCAATCCCAGACTTTGGAAGGCGTTTTCTCGAAGCAACAGTTCCGTCACTCGACGATATTCTTGCCAATCCAAACGCGCATTTGATGATAGAGATAAAAAGTCACACCGACGTTGCACGCCTTGCCTCTGCGGTGGTGGCTTGCATCCATCGACACGATGCGCAATCGCGCGTGGCGGTGGGTAGCTTTCAATATGATATGGTGGAAGAGGTGCACCGTTTGGACCCGTTACTGAAATTGGTAGCGATCATGGACTCGCTTGAACCACTGCCCATGTTTCTTAGCCTTCCCATTTCCCGATTTGCCGTGAGTACAATGATTGCGGCAGATGTGGTCAAGCATGTACCAAGTCATATTCCTGTATGGAGTTGGACTGTTTACCGTCCTGAGGATGTTCCCGCGCTTGTTTTAAGCGGTGTACGAGGGATCATCACCGATGCGCCTCAGGCCGTGATAAGCGCCTTCAGGCCTTGTTGACCCACATCAAATTGCGCTACCAGTCCCTCTTATGCAGCCACACGAACGTCTCATTCTTGCTTTAGATCTTCCTCAGCACGATGCTATTCTGGCACTGGCCAAACGCACTGTAGGCCATGTGGGCATGGTTAAGGTGGGGCTTGAGGCGTATGTTCGCTATGGCAATGCGCTGCTTGAGGTACTTGCAGAATTGGGCCACAGCATTTTCCTAGACCTCAAACTTCACGATATTCCGCGGACCGTCGCTGCAGTCGTCAAAGGCATTGACGCACGGCATATCCGCCTTCTCACGGTGCATGCGTCAGGTGGCCCAGAGATGATCCGTGCTGCGCGTGATGCTGCCCCTGATACCCTCGATATCATTGCGGTAACGATGCTCACGAGCATGGACGATTCTACGGCCAAGGCTGCGGGTTTTTTGGGCGGCATTGATGCCACGGTACGCGCTTTGGGCGATATGGCGATTTCCAGCGGTGCAGATGGGCTTGTGTGCGCATCCCCTGATCTGCCTCTTCTGCATCATATTGGCGGCAAACGTGTGGTTCCTGGCATTCGTTTAGGACACGTTGATGGCGATGATCAGCGTCGCACGGCAACGCCCGTCGATGCAGTTCGTGCAGGCGCGACTTGGTTGGTTCTTGGACGCCCCGTGCTTCAATCTCCAGATCCGGTGGCAACGCTTAACAGCATTGCAAAAAATATTGCAGATGCAGAAACGAGTTCACAGTGAGTGATCATGTTGCAGGACGACATGCCGTGCATGCATGCCTTGTGTCGGGATTTGTTTCCCAGCTTCTTGTTGAAGAACAGGGGCGCGGTCTTGAAGAATTTATTGTGCTTGCCCAACAAAAAAAGATCCACATCAAGAACGTCTCACGGCGAGAGTTGGATCGTCAGTCGCAGGGCGCACCTCACCAAGGTGTTATGGCACTTTTGCTTCCCTATCCTTATGCAACGCTCGAAAGTGTGCTTGCCCTAAACGCCGATCTCATTCTCGTGCTCGACCAAATCCAAGATCCACGTAATCTGGGAGCCATCATCCGAAGTGCCGCCGCATTCGGTGTAGGGGCTATCATCTGCCCTAAGGACAACAGCTCACCGGTCTCTGGCGTGGTTCATGAAACCTCCAGCGGATTGACTGCCAAGGTGCCCATTGCGCGTGTTGCAAATTTATGCAGAGCGCTCGCAGCACTCAAGGAGCGGGGTTTTTGGATTTATGGTGCGGACGGCGATTCGGCCTGTGACTTACCCAAGACCCGTCTTAATTCGCCTTGTGTCATCGTAATGGGGGGTGAGGGCGATGGTATGCGGCGTCTCACCCGTGAAATGTGTGATGTCGTATTTAAAATCCCCATGGCACCCCATGTGGAATCCTTGAATGTTAGCGTGGCGTCGGCGATCGTGCTTTATGAGTTCCGGCGTACGTAACTTGGCAATCAGGGCTGTGTTTTGCCTTGACTTCCTTCTGGCGCCTCCCTA
>SXGR01496340.1_pt1 | contig 16890 bp, 18 predicted proteins | sample 3174711 | NCBI WGS metagenome assembly SXGR01 (sample SAMN11356860, study PRJNA531348) | freshwater metagenome | isolation source: freshwater sample F1-60 | place: China: Fuxian Lake, Yuxi | collected 2017-12-25
ACCGAGGGTTCGAATCCCTCTCTCTCCGCCAACTGTTGCTACACGCTCGCTGCGCTCGCAGCTTCGGCTGGCACGCCAGCAGCGCGCTCAACGTGCTGTGCGCTTCGTGCGCCGAAGAGCGAAGGTTGTCCGCCGGCGCCAGGAGCGAAGCGACTGTTCGGCGAAGGCGGGCTCTCCAGTCTCCGCTACGTCACCGCTCCGCGCGCCGCCTTCAGCCAGTTCGTGATGACGTGAATCGTCGGCGCGCCGGTCTCGGCCCGGACCGAAACCAGAAAGTGCTGGCCGTCCAGGCTCGGTGTGTGGAGCCAGCTGTTACCCTGTGGGACCGTGATGAGCGACTCACACTCGAACAGTTTCACCGGCGTCCCAGCGCTGATACCGTTCGGCTCATTCGCTTCCATCGGCACAGCCATCAAAGCCGCGACAGCCCCCTGATTCGTGGCGGTGAGGAGGTACGGTGCAGGTCCGTCCTTCGCCCCGGGAGGCTCAAAGCCAACCGCGACCCTACCGAGGCTCTGCCCCGATGGGCATTGGCGAGCCGTCACCTTCGGCGCACCGCCTTCGCTGGAAACACAGGCCAGCCATCGGCCGTCCGGAGACAACTGCGGCCGTCAGCACTTTGATCGCCGCCGACCACTTCACATTGGTGTCCGTCGCGCGGTACACCTCGCCCATTCCGCCTTCGCTAAGTTGGTCAGCGATTTCGTAGAGACTCAGGCGCGCACCAGAAGTCTAAGACATGAGTGACGTAATTATCTATAATCTCTTCATCGTCCTCGACCGTCTCTTCCACCTTCGGCGCTGCCGTGCATGGCTGTTCATCGCGTGCGCCACCGGCATGGCGCTCGTCGCCCTTGAGTCTGTCGGCACCGCCGACCAAGCGCCGCGCGTCAAGCGATTGGTCGCCATTGGCGATCTCCATGCCGATATCGATGCGGCGCGACAAGCTTTCCAACTCGCCGGCGCCACTGATACGGCTGGCGCCTGGATCGGCGGCGATCTCACCGTCGTCCAGATGGGCGATGTAATCGGGCGCGGCAGTGACGACCTCGCGGTGCTCACCTTTGTCCTCGATATGCGCGTCAAGGCCAACGCTGCGGGTGGTATGGTGCATGTGCTCATCGGTAATCACGAAGTGTTCGCCGCGCGGCCAGATCACCGCTGGGTGAACCCGAACGCATTCGCAGCTTTTGACGGCCTCTCTGGTCTGAACCTGCGCCACCCTCGACTGATACGCGTGCCGGCTAACGAACGTGCACGAAGCGCAGCCTTCATGCCGGGAAGCCCCTACGCTACTCAGATTTCCGCGTTCCCTGTGGTGCTGCGCGTCGGAGACACCGTCTTCGCGCACGGCGGCGTACTTCCGATGTGGGCCCGCTACGGCATTGATCGCATGAACGACGACGTGCGCGCGTGGCTTTCTGGCCGTACCGACGAACCCCTCGTCACTCAGGGACTCGACGATGGGAGTGCGGATGATGGCGTGATGTGGAGCCGGCACTTTGCCGCGTTTCCGGAGGACATTGCCTGCGCGATGCTGAAGGAGTCATTGTCGATTCTCGGCGCGCGCCGCATGGTGGTGGCGCACACCGTGCGCCCGACGATCGTGCCACGGTGCCGGGAGCAGGTATGGCCCATTGACGTCGGGATCTCGCGCTACTACGGCGGCTCGCTGCAGGTGCTCGAGATCATCGATGACCGAGTAATCACAGTGATCAGCGCACGCTGAGCAAAGCAGTGTCCGCGGCCTTGACGAACAGGCCGCGCTCCATTCGGAAAGACCCTGCAGCCTTTCATGCCTCGTATCGATCTCGCGTTAGAGCAGGTGGCGCAGCTCAGCCATCAACTGCGATATGTCGGCTTCGACGTCTGCGCAGGCGGCTTCGGCCTTCACTAGATCGCCGGAGCGTGCGGGTCGCTCCACACGACGGGCGCTTTCGTACGCCGCGCTCTGGGAGCAGAGCCCGGCCGACCCTTTGCTGGCGTGGGCGGCGGCAATGGCTGCACCATCGTTGGCGCGAGCCGCCTCATGGCGTCGGGTCAGCATCGCCGGCGTATCCTCCAGAAACACGTCCTCCACTGCCTGCACAAGACGCCGGTTGCCGCTGGAGTGTCAGTCGGCGCTGCACCGACGGCCTCGCGGGGCGCCACTCGCGGCCGACGTCCTGACGATGGCCACGGAACGCCTGCGGGCGATAGTCGAACATGCGGACACGGGATCGACGACAGACGAAGGGCGACGGCGCGCGGTCCGGCTCGTGGCGGTGCATCCCTTGCGGGCCGCAGACACACTCCAACTGGCGGCCGCCTTGATCTGGTCCGAAGAGCAACCCCACGGCGCGGCGTTTGTATGTCTCGACAGCCGGTTGCGCGATCCCGCTCAACGCGAAGGGTTTGAGATCAAGCCGTAGGTCGGTCCGGAAAGAACGGTGCGCGCTCGAGCTCGAAGTAGTCGATCTCGTCTTCCTCACCCGGGTGCGCATCGCCATTACCGTCCGAGGGCAGGTCTGTGACGTTCCAGTTCGGCGGGTCTATTCCCAGCAGGTGCTTCACGAACCAGTCGTTGCGCTTGCGCGTACTGAACGCGCCGCCGGCCCCGTGATTGGCGCCCGGTACGACCACCAACTCGAACGTCTTATTTGCCCTGATCAACGCATTTGCCACCTGCATCGTCGAAGCTGGGTCCACGTTGGTGTCCATCTCAGGTACAAGTAGCATCAAGCGGCCCTTCAAGTTGTGCGCATTGTCGACGTTCGATGAGGCGCCGTAGTGCGAGGCGATGGGCCAGCCCATCCACTGCTCGTTCCACCAGATCTTGTCCATGCGATTGTCGTGACACCCTGAATTAGAGTACGCCACATGATAAAACTCGGGGTGGAACAGCACCGCGCCGGCGGCGTTCTGCCCACCGGCAGACGTGCCGTAGATGCCCACGCGCGTGAGGTCGTAGTTGTTCGGGTACTTCGCAGCTACGGCCTTGTGCCACAGGATGCGATCAGGGAATCCGGCGTCACCGAGGTTGCGCCAGGCCATGTCGTGGAAGGCCTTTGACCGGTTCGACGTGCCCATCCCGTCCACCTGGATCACGATGAATCCAAGGTCGGCGATGGCGTTCATGCCCGCCTGTGTGCTGAAGGTCTTCGGAACGAACGACCCCTGGGGCCCCGCGTAGATGTTCTCGATCACGGCATACTGGCGTGATGGATCAAAATTGGTCGGGCGGATGATGATGCCCCAGATGTCGGTGACGCCGTCACGGGCCTTGGCGGTGAACACCTCCGGATACCGCCAGCCGGTGGCGAGCAGGGCGGACGCGTCGCCCTTTTCCAGTTCCATCAGCACGGACTGATCACTGGCGCGCTTGAGCACCGACTGCTGCGGCAAATCGACGCGCTGCCACGAGTCCACATAGAACTGCCTGTCGGCTGAGAACGTCACCGTGTGGTTGCCGTCGGCGGCTGTCAGCGGCGTCAGGCCCGTGCCGTCGAAATTCACGCGGTAGTGGTGAATGAAATAGGGGTCCTTGCCGGCGTACATGCCGCTGGCCGTAAACCAGATCTGGCGCGTCGTCGCATCCACGGTGGTGACGCCGCGCACCACCCACTCGCCCTTCGTGATTTGGTTCTTCACCCCGCCGGTCACGCCGTCGTAGAGGTAGAGATGATTCCAGCCATCACGTTCCGAGGCCCAGACGATCTCCTTGCCATCGCCCACATCTTCGCGGAACCGTTTGCCCGAGTACTCGACGAAGGTCTTTGGCGCCTCTTCGATGAGCGTGCGCGCGCGGCCTGTGGCCGCGTCGATTTCGACCACGCGGTAGATCTGGTGGCCGCGCTGGTTGTACTCAAAGGTCACCGCGCGACTATCGGCTCGCCACTCGAGGCGGGAATTCGCGTAGGGATTGGGGAACAGTTGAAGGTCGCCTGACATCTGCTGCCGGGTCTCGACGTTGAACACCACGGGGTGATCAAAATCTACGACGTCGCCTGGCTTGCGGTAGAACATCGTCGAGTGTTCGGGCTGCACCTGATCGGCAGGCGACGACTCGATGAAGTGCACGAGCCGTTCGTAGCCGGGCCTGCGGCGAAAGGCGGCGATCTTCCGGCTGTCGGGCGACCACCGGATCGAATTGAACGTGTAGGCGTTGCCCTCGGAGCCGTCGGTGCTCAGCATGAATCCGGCCTGTGCCGGGCCGCCCGCCTGAGGCTGGCCCTGCCCCTGGCCGCCGGGCGCGGCCAGGGGCCGAACAAAGATATTGAAGTTCTGAATCACCGCCTGCCACTTGCCGTCGGGCGAATTGCGGATGGTCTCGGCCTGCGCGCCAGCCGCGCCGCCGGCACGGCCACCACCACCGCCGCCCCCGCCCTGCGCGGCTTGTGGCGCTGCCGCGGCCGCCGTGCGCGTGCAGGTGTAGTCGGTCAGGGTGCAGCGCCAGGCCGGCACTGGCGGTGCGGCAGCGCCGCCACCTTGCCGCCCGCCGCCACCGCCGGCACGGCCCGCGCCGCCGCCGATCGAGAACTCAATCGCCTGCATGCCGTCGACAAATATGAAGGTGGTGAACGGCAACGTCACGGCCGTGTACTGCGCATTGGCTGCGGCGCTGAGCGAGGCGGCCAGTCGCGTGTGATCAAACGCGGGCGTCTTTGACTTCGCCGTCACGTCAACCAGTACGAACTCGTTCCCGCCTGTTGCCGACTTGCGATACCACAGCTTCGCGCCGCCTTCGATGAACACCGGAGTCTGGAGCACATTGACGACTAGTCCTTCGGTCCGCCGGCCAAAGCTGGCAGAACGTTCGTAGGCCGCCTGCACGTCCTGGCCCTGCGCCTGAGCCATGCGAGGCGCCGCGGCCAGAAACGACCACTGCGCGACCACGGCAAGCGTGACGGCCATCGGCAACACATATTTAAGTTTCATCCGTCTTCTCCCGGGCGTAGTCTCTCACGTTCGCGCCGGGTTTTCGTAGCGCGCGCTGGGTTTCAAACGCGCGAAGGGCCGAGCTACGTTCAGGAGGGTGGGACGCAGCTCGGGCTGTTCCTCAAGCCCGAGTGTTCAACGATGATCGCTCTAGATGGGGTAGATCAGGCTGATCGAGAAAGCCACCACGCTGGTCAGCGTGCCGGGATCGTAGATCTGCACGCAGTACTTGCCGATGTCCACGGCGAGTTCGAGCTGCGCGGTGGTGCCCGCCACGGCTTCAACCGATCGACTGAGCACGCACCCGGACCCGTCGGCCAGTGGAATGCCGAGGCCAACCCCAACTTTCAGGGTGGCGGGGCCGCCGACGCCCAGCAGCGTCACGCTCACATTTCCGGCGCGCTTCACATCGAACGAACGCGTGGACGACCCGCCCACCGCCAGATTGCTAGCAAACGTCACGGTGGCGGTCGTGGGGTTGGGCGTTGGGGTGGTCGGCGTGTCTTCATCACAGCCGGCCACTGTCAGGCACGAAGCTAGGACAACGGCGGCCCGGGCGGTCTTGAGGAAAGATGCAGCTCTCATGGCGGTGTGTGGTCTCACTCTCACGGGCGGTCAGGGATGCCTGATCCGCATGGCGAAGTTTACGGCAGCCGTCAGGTTTCCGGTGTCGAACACCGCGGCGCAATACGTCCCTGGATTCAGGGTCACGGTCAGCTGGGCGGCCAGCCCAGGTACGGTGCTCTGCGATGTGGTGCGCGCGCAGCCGGTGCCACTGGGAACACCGATGCCGATCCCAACTGGGATCGAGAGCGCGGCGCCCCCGGGTGTCTGAACTGCGGCCAGCGTCAGGCCCACGGGTCCAGCCTGGCGCACCGCAAATGAGTAGAATCCGCTGCCCTTCGCCTCAAGCGTACCGGCGAATGTCAAGGTCGCAAATTCGAGGGGTGTAATCGTACTGTCGCCTTCCGACGGCGCCGTCGTGCTGCTGCACGCCGCAGCGGTCACAGACAGAGCAAGGAAGGCTGCCCCCACGCGGAACACTTGAAACATCCTCATTTTGGACGCGCGATATTGAGCGAGAACGTGGCGTCCTTGGTCAGGTTGCCCGGGTCGAAAATGACGGCACAGTGGACGCCGGGCCCGGTGGTTCCAGTCAACTGAAGGCTGCCCGTTGCCTTCACGGAGAGCACGTTCGTCGCCAGGCAGGCCGTGCCGCGGGGCACGCCAAGGCCGATCGTCACGAGCACATCCGAGTCCGCCCCAGCCTCTTTGAGGCTCAGCAGGCTCAGGTATGAGGTGCCACCATCCGCGACCGAAAACGAATAAAATGCCACGCCCTTCACCTTCAACGCACCACTGAAGTTCTCGACCGAGATTGCCGCATTCGGCAGGGCGACCTCGGTGGATGACGGCCCCAACGGGGAGCAGCCTGCGGAGGACATGCCAGCCAGCATCCCGGCCACCATCACGAAGGAAGTCGAACAAAATAGGCGGGTCACAAGAGATGTCCCTTGAATGCTGTCAACCGCTCCCCAGGAAGTCAAGCCAAGACAGTCATCCGGAGATATTAGACGCCCGAGTTCGGCGCTTGGGCGGGCCGACGGAGGTGTTACGATCCCGCCTCAATTCGCCATCTCGCTGTTGAAATCCGCCATCCGGTCGTTCGGCTCGTCCCAGGCGGTGGCCTCGGCCGCCGGTGCTCCCGACCGGTCGGTCATTCTCTGGACCCGGTCCCCCGGCCTCAACATCACGGAAGACTGGTTTTCGACCGCCCAGTACTTCGACATCAAGACGCGGCATCGCGGCTTCGAACAACTAGCCATCGCCATAGGGGCCAATGCCAAGCTAACAGGTGACAGCGAACCCGAGCGCGTGGGCACCATCCGCGCCTCGTCGATCTTGCTGCCGATGCTGGGCGCCGGCGCGCTACACGGGCAGTTGTTTAGGCCGCAGCAGGCCCTGGTTGGGACCCGCAGTCGCACACGTCGGGTCCGCGCTCCTACGGCGTTCCTGGCTGCGGGAACTACTGCGGGGCCTCGGGCTTGAGGAACAGCCCGAGCTACGTGCGAACATGGTATTGACTTAGTAAGTAGCTCGGACCGTCCGAAAGTAGCTCGGCCTGTTCGTCAAGGCCGAGGCTCACTCGCTAGCGCAGGACTCTTTCCAGGAACGCCCACACGTCCGCCTTCTCGGCGATGACCTTTGCGGTGGGCTTGCCGGCGCCGTGGCCCGCGTTGATGTCGATGCGCGTGAGGATGGGCGCGGCCCCTCCCTGCGCGGCCTGCAGCGTGGCCGTGAACTTGTGACTGTGCGCCGGCGCCACGCGGTCGTCGTGGTCGGCAGTGATGACCAGCGTGGCCGGGTAGTGGGTACCGGGCCTGATGTTGTGGAGTGGCGAGTACTTCAGCAGGACGGCGCGGTCTTCCGGATCATCAGGATTGCCGTAGTCCGACGTCCACGCCCAACCGATCGTGAACTTGTGAAACCGCAGCATGTCGAGCACGCCCACTGCAGGCACGGCCGCGCCAAACAGGTCCGGCCGCTGCGTCATACACGAGCCCACCAGCAAGCCGCCGTTGCTGCCGCCGCCAATTGCCAGGCACTCGGACCGTGTGTAGCCTGTAGAGATCAGGTGCTCCGCGGCCGCAATGAAGTCGTCGAACACGTTCTGCTTGTTCTTCAACCGGCCGGCGTCATGCCAGGCCTTGCCGTACTCCCCGCCGCCGCGCAGGTTCGCCTGCGCGAACACGCCGCCGCGTTCCATCCACGCAACGATCGACGCCGAAAATGCTGGCGTCAGAGAGATGTCGAAGCCTCCGTAGCCGTACAGGTACGTCCGGTGGCTCCCGTCCAGGACCAACCCCCGCCTATGCACGATAAACATCGGAATACGCGTGCCGTCATTCGACGAGTAAAACACCTGCGTCGTCTCAAACGCACTGGGATCAAAATCCACTTTCGGCTCGTGCCAGACGCTTGTTGACCCGGTGGACACAATGTGGCGAAAGACCGTACCGGGATACGTAAACGACGAGAACGAAAAGAACACGTCAGGCTGGTGACGATGCCCGGTCATTGAGACAATGGCGCCCTTCACAGGCAGTGGAACGTCTCTCACTGGAGCGCCATCGAGCGCGTGCACCACGATGCGCTCATGCGCGTCGGTACGCCACACCGCGACCCAGGCATCACCGACGCGGATGACCGCCGCGAGCACGTCGGTACCTGGCGCCTCCGCAATCACCGTGGTCCACGCCGCTGGATCCACATAGCCACCGCGGATGGCGACCAGCCTTCCACGCGGCGCGTCGTGATCCGTTAGGACATAAAACACGTCTGCATCGTTGGCAATCACTTGATAGGCGGCATCAAAGCGATTCAGCAACGGGACGACCGGAACGTCAGCCGCCGGCGCGACGGATTGCGATAGGTCCTGCAGGAAGATCCGGCTCTCGCGATTGGTACCCTGGCTCTGCGTAATCACCAACCACCGCCCGTCCTCTGTCACGTCCGAGGAAAACAACCAGTCGGGATGGTCAGCAGCTGCAAATACGACCGGGTCCGAGTCGACCCCTGGACTCCGGGACCCCAGGACCCCGATCCTGTGAAAATACAGTGTGTGCGCCGTGTTGACGCTAGTGAAGAGATTGCCGTCGGCGGGTGGGGCGTAGCCGGTGTAGTAGAAGCCGCTGCCGTCGTGGGCCCACGAAGCGGTTGAGAATTTCGACCATGGCACTTCGTCTGGAAGGTCCACGCCAGTGGCAACATCACGAATGCGCCACGTCATCCAATCGGAACCGCTTGCCGATAACGCATACGCCAGCCACCGCCCATCGTCAGACACACTGGTGGCGGTGAGGGCAATCGTGCCGTCCATCGAGAGCAGGTTCGGGTCGAGCAGCGCCTCGGCTTGTCCGTCGAGCGTGTGCGCCTTGTAAAGCACTGACTGCGGCTGCAGGCCGTCGTTTTTCGAGAAGATGTACCAGTCACCGTGTTTTTCCGGCGGGCCGCAGCGCTCGTAGTTCCAGAGCGCGGTCAGCCGCGCGCGGATCTCTTCTCGAGCGAGTATGGCGGAGAGAAACCCTTCCGATCGACGGTTCTGCTCCTCAACCCAGGCGATGGTGTCGGAACTATCTGGGTCTTCCAACCAGCGATATGGATCGGGTGTCAATTCCCCATGTCCCACTTTCCTAAATTCCCCAGTTCCTAATTTCCCAAGTTCCTGAGTTTAAGAATGAGTGCCCCCAAAGGTGGAAGCGTCAGGACGAGTGACTGCTCGTGTCCGTGTCGAGGCACCTCTTCCGTGTGACGGCCGCCTTCGTTGCCGACGTTGCTGCCGCCATAGGCCTCGGCGTCGCTATTGAGCAGTTCCTCGTAATAACCGGCCTCAGGCACGCCGATGCGGTAGTCATGTCTCACGATCGGAGTCCAGTTGAGCACCACCACGACCCAATCCTCGGGGTCGTACGCACGGCGGATCAACGAGATCACACTCGCCTCGTGGTCATTGCAGTCGATCCACTCGAAGCCGGCTTCGGTGAAGTCTACCTGGTAGAGCGATGGTTCCGCCAGGTAGTGATGATTGAGATCAGTCACGAAGCGCTGCAGACCCGAGTGCAGCGGACCGGCGAGCAAATGCCAATCGAGCGACCGCTCGTGGCTCCACTCGTGCCACTGGCCAAACTCCGAGCCCATGAACATCAGCTTCTTGCCCGGGTGCACGTACATGAATGCAAAGAGTGTCCGCAGCGTGGCGGCGCGTTGCCACTCGTCGCCGGGAATCCTGGTCATGAGCGAGCCCTTGCCGTGCACCACCTCGTCGTGGGAGAACGGCAGCACAAAGTTCTCGTTCCATGCGTACAACATCGAAAACGTCAAATGCTGGTGTTCCCAACGGCGAAACACCGGGTCCTTGCTCACATAGGTCAAGATGTCGTTCATCCAGCCCATGTTCCACTTATAGGTGAATCCCAGTCCGCCGACCCATGTGGGTCGGCTCACGGCAGGAAAAGACGTGGACTCCTCGGCGATGATCGCCGTGCCCGGATGTTGTTGATGGGTGATCGTGCTCAGTTCGCGGAAGAAGTCGATGGCCTCAAGGTTCTCACGGCCGCCGTGCCGGTTGGGACTCCACTGGCCCTCGTCGCGCGAGTAATCGAGATACAGCATCGAGGTCACCGCGTCCACGCGCAGTCCATCGATGTGGAACGACTCGAGCCAATAGAGCGCGTTGGTCAGCAGGAAGTTGCGAACCTCGTGCCGCCCATAGTTGAAGATCAGCGTACCCCAGTCCCGGTGCTCGCCCTGCCGCGGGTCTTCATGTTCGTAGAGGGCGCTGCCGTCGAAGCGCGCCAGCCCGTGCGCATCTTTGGGAAAGTGTCCTGGCACCCAGTCGAGAATCACGCCGATGCCGTTGAGGTGACACGTGTCCACGAACGCGCGGAAGTCGTCGGGAGATCCAAACCGACTCGTGGGAGCAAAGTAACCCGTGACCTGATAGCCCCACGACGGCTCGTACGGATGCTCCATCACCGGCATCAGCTCGATGTGGGTGAAGCCCAGCTGCTTCACGTAAGGAATCAGTTCGTCGCTGAGCTCCTTCCAATGCAACGAACGATTGCCCTCCTCGGGCTTCCGCCGCCACGACCCTGGATGCACTTCGTAGATCGACATCGGCGCATCAAGCGCAACGCCGCGCAGGGTGCGCGCGTCCATCCACGAGTGGTCGCACCACTCGTGGCGGCCCAGCGTGGAGGTCACCGAGGCCGTGCGTGGTGGATGTTCGGCCGCCAAGGCAAACGGATCGGCCTTCGTGAACGACGGCCCACCTAGCGCCGAATGCAACTCGAACTTGTACGGTTCGCCTTCTGCCACGCCGGGAATGAACGTCTCCCACAGGCCACTCACACCGAGGTTGCTCATCGGGTGCGCGCCTGCGTTCCACCCGTTGAAGTTGCCGACGACGGAAACGCGGCTGGCGGTGGGTGCCCAGACGGCAAACGTATAGCCGGACGTGTCTTCCACCACCGCAGGCCTGGCGCCAAGCTTCTCCCAGGCGCGCAGCCACGTGCCCTCACCAAATAGGTAGGCTTCGTAGTCGGTGACGACCCGGTTCATTCCGTAAGTGTAGTCCTGCCCGATTGCAGAACGTGCGGCCACATCAACTCAAGTAACGACGCCGGATTGCGCTCGACTTCGGCGAACCCGGTGGCAGCCTCATACCGGCTGACCACAGCCAACGCCGCCTCCAGCGTCGGTTTGTCGGTGGCCTCAAACTCCACACATCGCACCACCCGGTCACCGGTCGTGGCGGTGTAGTGCACCACTTCGCAATCGGCGAAATACCACACCTCAAGGTCTTTCCACAGTGCCCCGTTCCAGACGATGCCCTGGGCGCCGACAAAGGCGTCCACCTGGGCCTGCTGGTCGCCGGCCTTGAGGTCGAGATTAATCTCGTCGCGTACCTCAGCATCGGCCGCCATAGACTTGATCGTCAGTTCATGGAGCTCGCGGTCAAATCGATGGCGGACCACAAAACCGCGATTACGACCAGACTCGGTGATGAAGTAGCGGTCACGCACGCACAGCGTCACATGGCGTACAGGGCCGAGCGCAGTGAGCGCCTGACGGAACCCCTCCAGGTCGAAGTGGTCGCCCACCACGAACTTGTGCTCCACTTCCTTGAATCGCAATTCGGTCATCGCCCTACATCCATCGCTTGAACCGGCCGTAGCGAGCCACGCGCCGCCTGACCCACGCCGGCCATTGGCCCATCGCCTCGGACGTTACCCGTTCGTTATCCGGATCCCGCCGCAGTCCGTCGACGATCGCTCGCGACGGCACCACCACCCGCTCGTCGCGGCTGGCCAGCATCGCCTCCGCCAGCCTATCGTGGGCGGCGTCTTCGAAATTGTAGCTGCCACACGCTGCCCACTCGTCATCCACCACCACGATCTTGGAATGTTCGCCATGGCGGTTTTCGTACAGCGCCACACCGGCGTCCAGCAATCGGGAATAGCTGGCCGCGGCCGCAATCCACGCCAGATCCGTGGCTGGCAACGCGTCCCTGTGGGAATGAAAGACCTCCACCTCCACACCGCGTTGCGCCGCGCGCAACACGGCAGCCATCAGCAGCTCGGTGGGCTTGAAATAAAAACTGGTAATGCTAAGTGACCGCTGCGACGCGTCCACCATCTCGATCATGTGGTCGGTGAGCGTGTTTGGCCCGCGCCAACCCAGCGCACCCGTCAGACCCTGATCCAAGTTGGGATTGCAGAACCAGTAGTCGAGGGAAATGTCTCCAGGCTCGGCCGCTGCTATCGCCTGCAATTGAGCTACGTGTTCCGGTACCACAACGCCGCCAATCAGAGCGCAGCTCTCCAGCAGTACGGGCACCACGGCTCCGCGCACGGCCATCGCGTATTCGTTCCACTCCTCAAACGATGACTTCGTGACATTGCCGCTGCTGAGGATCGCTTCACCGGCTTCCGACACTTGGATTTTCACGTGATGCCCGCCAGCCAACTGCCGTTGCACAAACCGCGGCGGACGATACATGGTCACCACCGCACCGGCGGCGCGCAACGCACCGATTACGGCAGAGAGCGCCGCGCGGTCAGCGCGAGTCATCAACACGCCGCCCAACCGCTGGCCGAAACCGTCGACGATCAGCTGCACGCGTACGCTGCGACGCTGCGCCTCAAGCAACGCATCCAGCATCTCGCGCCCGTAGGCGTCGTACTCAATGTAGAAGAGCGATTGGTAGAGGAACTGCCGCGCCTCGCGCACCATCGACAGGCGACGCTCCCACTCCGCCTGCCGGTCCCACAGCGGCACGAACGACGAGGCGGTAGTTTGCATGCCGACGGCTGTCGTTACAGTCGATAGCCGCCGGCGACGTCGATGTTCGCGCCGGTGACATAGGTCGCGTCGATCAAGTACTCCACCGCCTGGCTGATGTCCTGCACGGTGCCGGCGCGGCTGAGCGGCACTTCGAGGCCGATGAGGTCTGGTGGCGGCAAATCGACTGAGTTGTCGAGCTGGCCCGGCGAGACCATGTTCACGCGAATCTGGCGTGTGGCGTAGCCGGATGCGAGCGCGCGTGTCAGCACTAGCAGACCGGTCTTGCTGACGTAGTAGTCGGCGCCGCGGCGATTGGCGCGAATTCCCTCGAGTCCGGCCATGCCGATGCTGATGATCTGCCCGCCATTAGGCATGAGCGTGATGGCGTGAAAGCAGCAGTAGTACGCGCCCGACAGATTGGTGGCAAGTGTGGCATCCCACACCAACGGATCCAGCAGCGTCACGTCCTGCGGGTTGTAATTCCCAACGTTGTTGATCAGCAGGTCCACTCGGCCTTCGTGCGCCGCGATGTTGTCAAACGCTTCGTGTACCTCCGCCGCTACGCCAATGTCCGTCTGAAGCGCTCTTGCCGTGCCGCCGCCTTCACCAATCTCAGTGGCCAACGACTCGGCATCATCCGCCGACGCGCGGTAAATGACCACAACACGGTAGCCCCGAGCGGCCAGCACTTCGCAGAGGTGCCGGCCGAGCCGTCGGGCGCCGCCGGTGACAACAGCGACTGGAGCCCCCTCGAGTCGAGGCTTTCTCACGCACGCCTCCGAGTGACACGCACGAACGAACTGGCGGCCGCGGGCACCGCAGCGGGTTTCTGGATCTCCAGTCTCACGGCCTGCACCACAGGGACGCGTTCAAGCACCATCGCCGCCGTCGCTTCTGCCATCGCCTCAAGCAGTTGAAACCGGCGCGTCTGAATCAACTCCGTGACCGCCGACGCGACGCCGTCGTAGTCCACGGCGTCCGAGATGACATCCGACGCGGCCGCTGGGCCGAAATCGTAATCGAGTTCGATATCAAGGAACAGCGTCTGGGCCTTGTCCCGCTCATGGGGGTAGATGCCGACAATGGCGTCTACGCGAAGGTTGTGAAGACCGGTGGTGCCAATCATTGGTGGTCTCAGTACCGATCTGCGCGGAAGGGTTCGGGGTCGAAACGAGGCGTCTCGCCAGACATCAGTTGCGCCAGCAGCAGGCCCGTACCGGTGGCCGTCTTGAGCCCGGTCATCTGGTGGCCCGTGGCCAGCCAGACCTCACCGCCACCACGCGCGCGTCCGATGAGCGGCATTCCGTCAGGTGTGCAGGGCCGTAATCCTCTCCAGGTCTCGCGCACCACTGGTGAATCACCCAGGTTGAGCATCGCCTTGGCGCCGCGCAGGATTACATCCACCCGACGGGCGTTGATCGAAAAGTCGTTCCGCACGATTTCAAGCGTGCCGGCAATGCGCAGCGCATCGGCGTGCGGGTTGACGGCTACTTTGCGTTCGATGAGATAGATCGACCGCGTGGGGTGGGGATTGGCTCGCGGCAGGAGCAGCGAGTATCCCTTTGCGCCCAGCACCGGCAGGCGCACTCCCAGCATCGTACCGAGTTGCTCCGACCACGGCCCCGTGGCCACCACTAAGCGGTCTACCTTCACGTCGCCGCGCGTGGTCTTCAGCATCCGCGGGCCCGCGCCGCTGCCGGAAATGCCGAAGACCTCGGCGCCCTCGACAAACGTCACACCCGCCGCCCTCGCTTCCGCCGCAAGCGTCGTCACCGCTCGATACGGTTCGCAATGCGCGTCGTCAGGATAGAAGTAACCGCCCACCTGTTTACCGACGATGGCCGGTTCGCGTTCGCGGACTTCATCCGCCGTCCAGCGCTCCCAGCGAATACCACGGCGCGCAACGAAGTCCACCGACGATCGGGCGGCCTCAAACGATTCGGCTTTTTCATAGACGGCGAGCAGGCCATGGCGCTCAAAGCCAAACGAACCGGGTGCGCGCTTGGCGACTTCCTCCCAGAGGTCCACGCTCGCCCGGCACAATTCGACGAGCGCCTCGGTGCCCCGCTCGTACTTGGCCTTGCGCGTCGACAGCAGAAACCCAGCCAGCCACCGCAAGTACGAGGGATCTAGCCGCGGCTGGATGTAGAGCGGGCTTTCCGGATTGAACATCCACTGCATCGCCTTGGGCAACATCGCTGGATTCGGCAGAGGCGAGGCCAGCGACGGCGTCAGCCAGCCGGCGTTGCCGTACGAGCACCCGCGCCCGATGCGATCCCGCTCGAGCACCGTAACCGCCGCGCCCCGTAAGGCCAACTCGCGGGCGCAGGCCACGCCCACCACTCCTCCACCGATTACGACAACGTCACGCATAGTTGACCTATGACAGTATCACCCCCCCCTGAGCAGGGTTGTGATACCGTGTCGGTGTGCGGTAAGGGATCGACCTGATGGACCGCGCCCGGTGGGTATACCGCCGTTCGTAACAACCACGAAATCGACTTTGGCCCCACGACCGTATGTGTCGGTGGGCCGTTTTTATTTTCGGGGCCCCTTCTATTCCGATCACAGAGCCGCCATCGGCTCGACGAACAGGCGCGCCGGTGCCACGCGGCGGGCCCGATGATTGCGCCGTGGGACGAGCACGAGGTGGTCAACAACTGGTGTCCTGGCCTGCAGCTCGACTACGACGATCGATACACCGTCAAGCGCGCGCGTCGCGGCGCCCGCGAAGCAGGCGATGTTCGAGTCGGTGCCGCTGCATCGGTCGATCGACGATGTCGAGCGTGTCTACAGAAAGTTCTCGTAAGGGCCGCTGCTCGGCGTGTTCGTGATCGATCTGCGCAGCTACCGTGGTCCCAATACGAGCAATCGTCAGGTATCGGATGGCGGCAACGCCGTTCTCTTGGGCCTCGATCAAATGGCCTGGTGGAAGGCGGCGCTTCGCGAGAGCAGTATCGTGTGGAAAGTCATCGCCAGTAACATGCCGATTGGCCTCGTGGTGGGAGACCGCGTACGTGACGGGCAGCCGACGTTCGAAGCGTGAGCCAACGCCGACGGCGGACCGCCGGCCGAGCGTGAGCGGGAACCAGCGGATCTGCTGGCGTCCATCAAACCCGAGCGTGTGCGCAACATCGTGTAGGTTACGGCCGACGTGCACTATGCGGTGGCGGATCACTACGCGCCCGAGCGCACCGCGTTCACGGACTTCGATCCGTTCTGGGAGTTCGTCGCTGGTCCAATGCATGCCGGAACGTTTGGCCCCAACGCGCTCGACGCAACGTTCGGTCCCGAGGTGCGCTTCAACAGCGTGGCCCCCGGCACATTCGGCAATCGATCCCCGAGCGACAACTGGCACTTCTACGGGCAGATGGACCTGGGTCCGGCGACGCGTGCGATGACCGTCGGGTTGTACGACGTCACGGGGCGTCGCCTGTGGCGGCAGGAGCTGGAATCCGTCTCATAAATCGCGCCGATAATCCCTAAAAGCGTGACGGCGGCCCCGGTGCGGCACCCCGATGTAACCCCTGCCGCGGTTCGCCGGTCCAACGAACTGGACGGCACGATGCCCAAAGGTTGCGGGGACTGGCCTTGTGCCGGCGCGCGTACCGCCCGGGCACGCGGCTTAGAGGGTGACATGAGACGTGAGTGGGTCGGCAGGGTGAGCCGGTGGATCTGGGTGCATTTGGTCGTGCACCGGTGCGTCGCCGGATTGCGGCTGCCCTGTGGGTGTCAGGTGGGCGTGTACGAAACGAGGGGTGGGCAAATCATCAGGCTCGTCGATCTGCAGGGGCAGGGGTGTCTCGCCGGTGCGGTCCACGCCCAGAGTGCGTTTCTGGCGGAGGTGACGCTCGACGACGGCCTCTGACGGTGGTCTGTCTGCGCCGTATTTGTTACACTACGGGACTGCGGAGAGGTACCGAAGTGGTCGTAACGGGATCGCCTCGAAAGCGATTTGTCGGGTAACCGGCACGTGGGTTCGAATCCCACCCTCTCCGCCAATAAAACCGTAGGGGATTTTAGGTTAATGACTCGTGGAATCTGGAGCAAACCGAATCGGCCAATGAAACACGCTGCAGGCACTCGGCACGGGCTAAAGCCCCTACCCTACGAGCGCCTGTCTCTAAA
>SXGR01564432.1_pt1 | contig 16879 bp, 37 predicted proteins | sample 3174711 | NCBI WGS metagenome assembly SXGR01 (sample SAMN11356860, study PRJNA531348) | freshwater metagenome | isolation source: freshwater sample F1-60 | place: China: Fuxian Lake, Yuxi | collected 2017-12-25
ATAGTCAAGGGAAAAGCGTCGCGGACAATCGTATCAAGTTCGCCAAATCTATCTTCAATCTTCCGCTCAGGTTCATCCTCCAGAATCATATTGCAAATCTTGATAATGTCCATAAAGTCCATGTGGCTATCGAGATGCCCCGCTTTAACGTCCAGCGCGGTTCCTTTTTGAACGCACTTTTTGACTTTGGCTATCAGAGCTTTAGCGGCGGTTTTAGTCTTCATTGTGAATACATTCTATCAGATGTTTTGATCGGCGTCAAGATGTATTATTGTAAATTGTTTCCCCAAACATTCTCTCATAGAATCTGCTTACCCTTCTTTCTTACTGAATTAAAGTAGTCTAAAAGACTTTCGGGGCTATTAATAACAAAGAGTACTTTCTTCGTCTTTGCGGTGTAAATAGTAATTTCCTTCTGAGTCCAAACGAAATCATTAATCAAATCAATCTCATGCGAATCGAACAAAGACTTCATCAAGTAATCCATAGCGACAAAAAAATTCTCATTGTAATCAATAAGACAAACGCCGCTACCCATCATTTTGCTTTGAGTTTCTTCTATTTTCTGTAAAGTCTTGATGTATTCGATGAAATTTTCTTTGTTCATAATCAAGATTCTTTCTTAAATAGTCCATCGTCTTTTTCCAAGAGGTCGCTGATAATATCTACGATTTCTTTTGGAGTAAAATGGCTCTTGTCTTCGCATTTCTCGCTAATTTCATTAACCTTAGCCATGTACTTCTCGTACAATTTTTGTTTGTCGATTTCCATATTGTTCATCTAGTTCCCGCCGCTTTTGTCTCTCAGTAGCATATCAATCTCTTTCAAGGCGTCAAGTAAGTCTTTCTCGCTGAGAGTGATATTTCGAGCTATATAAATCTTCTGGCAAATCGCCGAGCACTTCTCTAAGCGGTCAAGTGCTAGATTGACTTTTTTGGCATTGATTTTCATTTTCTTTCTGTTTTACTTCTTTCCCCTCTATATATCTAAAAAATCTTCCAAGCTCACAATCAACCTTCCTGTGTACTTTAACATGACATCTTTGACAAAGCAAAACTAAATTTGCATCACAATTAACTCTACCTTTAGCTTTTCCAATAATAAAATCCGAAATAGGAATAAGATGATGAAAACTTAATTTCCTGCGGAACCCACACCTAACGCACTGATTGTTGTCCCGCAATCTTACCCTATTCTTGACTGATTCTCTCAGTCTGCTCCGAATTACTTCCGCCAAATTCCTGCTACTCATGCACCAATTAGATTAAACTAAATAAAATCAAAACACCGACCACCGCTCCGAATACTAGAGGCATCACCATAAGAGAACAAAGAGCAAGATAAATGTCTTCAATAAATGTTTCCATAATTATCTAAAGTTCTCGACGTTAGTTCTGCGATAGGTTTCTGGATTGTAAACGGGGTCTAGAGCGTATCCGTTTTGACGCGGCAAATTAATCATCTGGTGAGTGGGGCAATATCCGCTCTCTAGATTGAAGTTCCGTAGCGTGGCGCGATGCGGCTTCTTGACTGGAACTTGTGGCTGGGTGGCGCATCCGACGACGCTCAAAGCGCAAATGATGGTGATTAGTTTCATATTTTAGTTTCCCCTTTCTTCAATTAGATAATTGTGATACTTCTCATAAGACTTTACGTATTTTTCGGCATCTTGTCTGCTATCGAATATAAAATGAGGCTCCATAGAATGTCTGTCTCTGACGATATATTTGAAACTCCTTGATTCGGGCACAAAGATTACCGACGCGAAACAAGCAAGCACCATAATCACAAATAGAGCATTAGATAGAGTTTTCATTTTTAGCGTTTATTGAAGTTCTTATGACAGAAGGACACCAATCCGATGTAAGAACACTTAAATCCATTATCGTTTAGGAAGCGATAGATTTGCGCGTAGCTGAAGTTCCTGACCCTAAGTGTGCGGATAGTTTCAACTTGAAACTTGAACTTCGCCTTCCCTCTACTTTTCTTCTCTGGCTTCGGGATGGACACGGCCTTCTCCAGAAGGTCTTGAGGGCTGACAATGGTTTGGATTTCGCTGATTTGTTGTTGTTCTTGTTCCATATTTAAAGAGTACCAGTTGTTTAAGGTTTTGTCAATAGAACACTTTAATTAAGTTGATCTTCCGATTGCTCCAAAATTTGATGAAGGATACCAAAATTGACTGCATCCTCATAGGAAGACAGGAGGGAGTGGGTTTTGAAGTTCTTAACTAGCTCTTTTACGGCTTCAATCTCTTCTTTTTCTAATTTGACAACAAAGGCTTTCATAGACATATTTGAACTATATTCCTTTTTTAAGTTGAAGTCAAGACTTTTTAAAGATAATATCAAATAAGAGGAAGTGTAAAGCATAGTATGCCTACGTTAGAAATCTTCACAATGCTCGGAGGCTCAATAATTGGATTCATATTTCGTTATATGGCTGAAAGAGCCAAAGACCGTCAAGACCAATTTAAGATGATGATGGAGTCCCGTAGGTTGGCGATAGAAGAAAAAGAACAGGCTTCTAGGGCTGATGGGGACATGGGGAAGAAGATAAGAAGATTTATTGTCGTCTGCGTTATGTTCGCCGTTATCATGGCTCCATTTCTTCTCTCTTTGATTGGTGTCTCTACGATAGTCGAAATTGAAGACGTTCAAAGCACGTTCTTGTTCGGCTTATTTGGCGGCGGAACCGAAACTAAGTTTATTGAATTAAATGGTTATTTAATGGTTCCGGAGGTGAGACAAACACTTTCCGCTCTGGTAGGCTTTTATTTTGGCAATGCCAGTGCCTCCTGCAAAACATGAGCAAGCAAAAGAAAATTAAAGTAGTAAGGAGAAAGCTCGGCAAGGAACACGCTTTAGGACAGGCGTGGCAGGGAGAAAATTTAGTAGAAATAGAGCCGCGCCAAAAACCTAAAAAATTTCTTACCGTTTTAATTCACGAAATACTTCATTGCTTGGAAGAGGACTGGTCTGAAACGAAAGTAGATCAAACCTCCATCAAGATAGCGAATATCATTTGGGAACAAGGATATAGAAAAGTATATCTGGACAACGAGAAGATTGAAAAGTAATTTAAGATGATGAAACTCTTTATATTATTTGGCGTCTGCGCGTTCACTTTTGGATGCACTACAAGTGGGCAATTCACCAGAGCTAAAACTACTGGCAAAGTCCTTTCTCCTTCTGAAACTCAAGCCACTTCTTCTGGAACACAAAGACTAGTCCCCAATAAACCAATTCAAGTGAATAAGATTCCTAATGGCCTCACTTCTATTCAGCAGCCTACGATAGAATCTTACGATATAAATTCAAGAAATTTTGAAGACCAGCCGAAGGGAGCAACACTATTGAATCAGGCCAAGCACAGAAACATAGCTCAAACGTTCAGTAATAAATTAACTCCCAAGAATGATGCCCCTAAATCAAACGAAGATATTATAAATCCAATAGATATAGTAAGAATGGAAGAGGCGAAGAATTCCGGCGTTAAAATTTACTGGTTCCGACTCGTGCTATTCTATTTGATAATCGGAGTCTTTGCTTGGTATATGTACTCTTCTTTAGGGAAAACGAAGAATAAGAACCCATTTAATTCAAGTGAGAATCCTTTTTCTGAAAAATCTTCTCAAGAGAAAGATCTCGGCGGCGGTATTTAATCAGAAGAAATAAATATACAAGGTTAAGTATCGCGACCAAGCCAGCAGAGAACTGGGTCCAAAAAAGATTCGTAGCTAGGACAAAGAAAATCACGTTCCAGCAGTTCCAAGCGGTGAAGAAGATAATGCTCCCCAAGCTATAACCCTTCACTTCCTTATCCTTCATTAATTTAATCAAATTAAGAGCGTAGAATAAAGAGGCCGCGAACATGAACCCGCTATTTATCTTATCTATCATTTTTGTATGCGTCCATGTAGATGCCGTGGAATCTGACGTAATCCTTCTTGTCGAACCCTCTTTGAGCCTTTTGATGCTCGTTTTCTAAAGTATTGAGGATTTGAGCCTCCTTTTGATAATCCGTAATTTGCCCGACGCTTTCAACTTTCTTGAGAAAGTTTGTTTTCCCAATTAGTACGTGCTCTAGTTCGTGCTTGGTTACCTCCTGTACGAGAGTCTTGAAAAACACATTCGTCATGCAAGCCCCCCCAAAGCGCGGCAGCGTAACTTCCGCATTGTACTCAAAGCTTTTACTTACTGGGACGGTTCCTCCTTTGTAATTGGCGACGACAGTAGAATAAACGGTTGTGTAGGCGTAAGAAGGCTTACCCTTGGTCTTGTCGGAAGCCATCCGCAAAGCGGCTCTTACAGATGGAGCGTTGACTGTATAGTAGTTGGTAGTTATGTTGAACTTAACATCAACTTTAACTTGGGCAGACGAAGAAAGAGAAACTGACATTAACAAGAGGAACAATTTTCTTTTCATAGTCTCATCCTACTACTTTATTAAGTAATTGTCAAGAGTTAAGTTTCATACTCTTTCCTGAACATATCACCTAATTTGGCCAGCGTTTCGTCTTGAACCTGCCGAACTCTTTCTCTTGAAAGTCCGCATTTTTTGCCGACTTCGTCAAGAGTTTCTTCCCTATTTGAATTTACACCAAATCTTTTGAGAACAATAAATCTTTCTCTCTCATTTAACTTGCTTAAGAATTTTTTTAAATTATTCAAATTCTCATTCTTCTCCGCCTCAAAGCGAGGGTCCGGAGCGTTATCGTCTTTGATAAAATGCTCCGGAGTAACGTCTTCACAACTCTCGTTTAGCTTTTCTTCGTGCATGGAAATGATATTAGTTACCCCGCTCTCCAGAAGATTAGCTACAAAACTTTTTGATAAATGAAGATAATTAGAAATCTCATCCTTGTCTGGAAGTCGATGATTCTCATTAGAAAATTCTGATATAAATTTTAAGATTTTTAAATGCTTGTCTACCGCGTGAGCTGGAAGTTTGATTAGCCGACTCTTCAAAGATAAGGCTTTATAAATCTTTTGTTTAATCCAAAAGGAGGCATAACTGGCGAATTTACAATTCCTTTTGGGGTCGAATTTCTCTGAGGCTTTCATCAGCCCAATGTTTCCCTCATTGACTAAATCTTCCAAGTCCATGCCGTAATTCTTATATTTATGGGCTATTTTAATTACTAACTTTAAATTAGCTTCAAGAAGTCTGGCTCTAGCTTTCTCTGCTGCTCGTCCTCCTTTCTTTATTTGCTCGCAAAGCTTTTTCTCTTCTCCTTTCTCTAAGAAAGAGATTTCCGAGATTCTATTATAGTATGCGGTTAAGCTCCGCGATGTACCTTCTTCGTTTTGCATTTTATTTATTTAGATCGTCTGGGTCAAATTTAAAATGAAATTCCTTACCGTCGTCCAGCATGATTAATTTAGTCTCCTTGCCGCCAGAGGCGTGCTTCACGTATTTAAATAGGCAATCGTGACATAAACAAAGGACGTAGGTAGTTCCGGGAACTCTTATATCAGAATAGATAATCTTCTTGCTTTTATAAAGAGTTGTGTAATCTTCGCTGGAGTACTTTATCTTACAGTCGTCGCAAGAGATTTCTTCTGAGGCTTTCTCGGGTTTTATGATATTAGCTTTTATCATTCAGCTTCGCTATAATATAAGGTTTTATTAAAAAGTCAAGTGTAAAATAATATGTGAATTTGATAATAAAAGCTTGTTTATCGGAACCTCCCTCCGAGAGTCTTTATTTTCGATATTTGACGTTGGTGGCCAAAGAAAAACTCAAATATGAAGTATTAGTTGAGTCAGAAAAAGATCTAAAAGACTTGTATTACAAGTATTTAAAAAGAAAAGGCGCGATGGATTACGTATCTCAGATAATTGTCCCAGAGGAAAAAGAGATAGGGATAAGAATAGATACGGAAAATAGTTCACGCAAAACGATAGTGGTAAAATGTATCGTCTGTGAAAACGTCCTCTCTTTGATAGAGAAGATAGAAAACTACAAATGAAGCATGTCCGTCCCCTTTTCTCCGAGAATATTCGTTTCGACTCCGAAATCAATAACATCTACCGTTGAGTCTTCTAGGATCTCGCTCATGTGGCTATCCATAAAGGTATTGTAAGCTTTCTTGTGCGCGACTTCCATTGACTTAGCTTCTATATCGTAAATCTTATAAGCGTTATAGGTTAATTTTACTTGATAGTTCATAAAATTTTATGCAGCGACCATGAGCAGCCCGAGTTGCGATACTCCAAAGTTAATTTCTCAGCCGCAGCAGACGCGGTTTCTTCGTCGCAATTTCTGACTATTCGGGTTTCGATTTTGTCAGTCTTGTCGCTGATTACTATTACCCAATCTAGTTGTGTAGCGTCTTTCATTTTTTTTGGTCGGTTTAAATATGGAGTCGTTGATTATTTTTAAAGTTTCATCAGCCCCAATCCATCCATTAACTTTTACTCTACTGCCGGAAACGTTTTTATAGTGACTAAAAAAGTCGGCAATAACAGCCAAATATTCTTCCTCTATATCTTGCAGGGAAGTTATTTTTTCTCGATTAAATGATGGGACGATTAAAATTTTATAATCTTTTTTACCCTTGTCCTCCATATCGAGAGCCCCCAAAACCTTTCCGTTTACAACGCATCCCATATTAAGTGGAACTCCAGAATAAATAATAACATCCAGCGGATCGTCGTCGTCTCCCAACGTTTGCGGAAGGAACCCATAATTACATGGGTATCTCATTGCACTAATTAGACATCTTTCTAAAACGAATACTCCTTCGTCTATATTGTATTCGTATTTGACATTAGTGTCTTTGGAAATTTCGATCACTGAAAGTGCTTCTCCAAAAGGAGTAAATGTCTCTAAATCATTCCACAAATTCATATTTTATTTTCCACCATCCTCTTCTATATTTCCAGCGGAGCGCGGTGTCAATTTAATAATTTCAACATTTAGAGAGTCTGATGCGACTATATTATTTGCGGCGTCATCGCTCGCAATGAAATCTTCTATAATTTTTCCGAAGGAGTCTCTGATTATAACTCTGTTCACTTTTTGGCCTTCTTTAATTTGTTTACTTTCTTGATGAATTCCTCTGGATTCAAAGGCTTCTTATTATCTTCTGAGAATAGAAGCCAATCCCAAATAGCAGTCTCGAAACATTTTAGAGCATTCCATTCCGGATTCTTTTCCTTGTAATTGAAAGCAAGCCAAACGGCTTCCGCCGAAAAACCTTTTCGACGACAGGTTTCAATATAAAGATCAAGAACCATTAAGTCTTTTTGCATTTCGTCCATTTGATCTTTATTTAGTTATGCGGAACGTTTCCTTAGAATCAATATGACGCTTGATTCCTTTTTTATAAGCTTCTATGGACTTGTCAATAGACTCTTCTAACATCCCAAATTCAAATGAAAGATGAGAGTGCTCAATCAAAGCCTCCGCTGCCAAAGCTTTCATTTTCGTATAATTAGCGATTTGCTTTTCATGTAATGCGACAATGCCATCTATCATCTGATTGAAAGAAGACTGCCAATGAGATTCCTCTATAGGTATTCCAGACAGGCACTCTTCCGCTTCAATCTTTGACTCTCTAATAAAGTCTTCTCCCAATTCTTTTCTAAGAACTTCTAGAGCGACGGGGTCGTTTAAAACTTTATGAGTTATCTTAGCGATATTCATATCGAAGAATCGCCCCTGCTCATCTATAAGGAATTTAACCTCTTCTTCGAGTCTCTTAATCTCGAACCTTAGGGCGTCTATTTCCCTTTGGACTTTATCTATCTCGTCGTCGATATTGTCCATATTATCAATTAAAATCTGAAATTTTTAGCTCTTTATTGATCTCTTTGACCTTCTTGTCTGCCCAGATTTTCTGCGTCACGTCCCAAAGAGACGGACCATCTGACTCAGAAAAGTGGTCGAATCTCAGTTCTTTATTAACGAAATCAACCATTACGACGTCTTTACCGCCTTCGCTTTCGATAGAAGGATAATAGAAGGTCAAGCCATTCGCTGATTTGTCTCTCAAGACGTAAACGACGCGCTTGGACTTTCTGCTTACGATAATTGCCCTCACGACCTCCATGTATAGTTGAGGATTCTTTTCGCTCAACTCCGTCAGCCAGAACTCTCTGACCTCGGACTTCGAGAGAATCATTCCTTCTACTTCTAGGCGGTCGTTCTCTACGGTAACGCCAAAATCTGCGCTGTTCAATTCTGCGGGTTTCTTGGCTCCGTTAGAGCAGCCAACGAGTAGGGTGAGGAGGATTAGTGCGTTTAGTTTCATATATTTATTTCCAATTATTTTTACCGAATATTTCGTTTGATTGTTGAGTGACTCGAATGAAAGTGGTGCATTTTGGCATATTTTTCAATGTTCTAGCGCCGATATAAGTGCAAGTAGAGCGGATGCCTCCTAAAATATCTTGAAAGGTATCTTTCAGAGGACCGCGATAAGGCACCTTCACAGATTTTCCCTCGGATGAGCGATAGTTAGCAACCTTGCCGTAATATTTCTTCATCGCCACTTCCGAACTCATTCCGTAGAAGACTTTGTATTTCTTGCCATCTTCCTCTACGACTTCTCCGGCAGACTCGTCGTGACCAGCTAACATGCCTCCCAACATAACAAAGTCTGCGCCAGCCCCGAAAGCCTTAGCAACATCGCCCGGAGTTGAACATCCTCCATCTGCCATTATGTGTCCACCAACTCCATGCGCGGCATCAGCACATTCAATTACCGCGCTTAACTGAGGATAACCCACTCCAGTTTGAATTCTCGTGGTGCAGACCGAACCTCCGCCTATTCCGACCTTTACAATATCTGCGCCCTTCAAAATAAGTTCTTCTGTCATTTCCGCCGTCACTACGTTGCCAGCGATGATTATTTTATTTGGGTGATTGTATCTAACTTTTTCAACAACCTTTACAAATCTTTCAGAATAACCATTAGCGACATCAAGACAAATAAATTTTATCTGAGGAATAAGACTTAAGACTTTATACAAATCCGCCAGATCTTCGTCCGTTATGCCGCTGCTTACGGCGACGAAATCGAACATTGTTTTATCTTCGTAGAAATTAATTGTTTCTTCTATGCTATAAAATTTATGAAGACAAGTGAGCGCGGAAAATCCTCTTAGCGTTTTCGCCGTCTCGAATGTTCCAACCGAGTCCATGTTCGCCGCCACGACTGGAACGCCGCTCCACGTTTGTCCAGAGTGCTTAAATCTAAAATACTTTACAAGCTCAACGTCGGCTCTGGAAGTCAACGTAGAACGCTTGGGACGGAAAAGAACGTCCTTATAGTCTAATTTTACTTCTGATTCGATTCTCATTTAGTGTCTTTCTGCTTTGCTCTTATAGGTGGGAATAATACGCCTAGCGTTCTCTCTTGCATAATGAATTCTAGACAAAACAGTTCCTATTGAACAATTAATCTTCTTCGCGATACTAGAGCAATTAGCACCTTCTAATTCAAATAATCTCAATACTTCTCTATGCTTAGGAGAAAGATTTTTAAAGAGGAATTTCACTTTTTCTTTCGCAATTCTTACCTTTTCTTCTCTGTCTAAAAAGTCTGACGGAGAGGAGGGGGTTTCGATATCACCCTTCTTTGAAATAAGAATGTCGAACATCTCTTCTTCTGTGTGGTCGTCGAAAGCAAGTAATTGACTAGAGTTTACTAGTCTCTCTTTGGAAGATTTTCTCTTATAATCGATAAATAAATTTCTAGTGACTCTGTAATACCAAGTTGGAAAAGAACTTTCTAATCTAAACTTTTTCAAGTGCTTCCAAATTCTAATGAGTACACATTGATAGACTTCTTCTACTAGTTCTTGATCTGACCCGAACGAAAAAAGAATATCCTTAATTGTTTTACCATGAATTTCAATGAGTCGATTAAAAGCCTCATGGTCTCCAAACTTCGAAATTTTATTTATTAAATCGATATCTTCGCGACAAGGAGGGAAATGAATCTTCTTTTTGCCTGACTTCGTCGTTTCAGTATTCACGTTCCCTTAACGATAACAGACTTTAAACTTAAGTCAAGCCGAATTTCTCACATAAACTTTGATATTCTTGCAAGTATTCTTCCTTTACGTTCGCTCTATTCTTTTCTAGGGATTTCTTAAGTATTTCGACCCTTACCGACCTAAGAGATTCAAACGTATATGTCTCTTGTCCCGAATTCTTGTTCAAAATATACGATAGAAAACAAATCTGATTTTCTGAAAGAGAATTCAATAAGTCTTGGTGGATCATTGATTGATTTAATAATGCTTTAAGTCATAAAAAAAATCAAGATTTTTGGGATAAAGAAGTGTAACAACGGATAACAGACGGGACCAGAGGAAAAGAATATGTCATTACCTACATATACGACAATAAATCAATTGGCCCACAGCGAAGGAGAGGTGATGTATGTCAACGACTCCTTAAGTGGTATATTGCGCGTTCCAGACGTTGTGAAAGATTTCGGCGGTAGCGCTTTCGTGGATTTTTCGGGAGACTTAGGTTCTGGATTAAATTCGACACTAACATTTAATAATAACTGCGGCCATTCTTCTGTTGGCTTTCACGCGAGAGAATTAAATGGCGGTGAGATTCAGTTTCAAGGCTCATACGACGGACTGAATTATAGCGCGATTCAGATGAGGGAGTTGAGTTCTAATGGTTATACTCAATCCACCGACCATCAAGAAGATTTCTTGGGCTCGATCTCATGCTTAAGGGATTTAAGGTTTAAAAGAACTGTTGCTAGTTCTCTAGCTACTCCTATTGTTGGAAGAATGTCAAAGGATGCCGCGACGCTAGAAGGCATTGAAAATATGAGCCCCCCTCACAGATTCGGAAACGCATTATTCCATAAGGGGTTTAATTTGAATAGCATGACGACGGGGAACATGAGCATTTATGCTCCTCCAATCGGAAATAAATTCGTTCTAACTTATATTTCTTTCGGTCTTCTATCTACGGCGGGAGCCAACGTAATATTCCATGAGTCTAGCGATACCGGAGTAAATCCTAATAATTGGGTTTTCTCCACGTATGCAAAAACGAGTGCTAATGAAACTGCGTTCTTCAATATCGCTCTTTCGACCCCGTTTGTCGCTTCTGGGACTAATAATCATTTATATTTTACAACAGACGCCTCGGTAACGATGAGAGGAGTTATTCACGGCTATAATACGACGGTTTAATCTTTGCAATAGACTATAACTCTCCTACCGTTTGGATCCCTATGCTCATAGGCTTCCACGCCTTTTATCCATTCGTCTTCAACGCGGCTGATTTTCTCTAATCCATCCTCCAAAAATGCCACTGTTATAACATTATCCGTATTTATTGAGATAACTCTACAGGGAATAGCCTTCTCTTTACTGGGGAACTTAACGAGAATTACGTCATAGATGTATACTTCTTCTATGTGCATATTAACCGCCTTTAAATTCATTACACCCTTGATGCTCGAACGTGAGGAGCCCACACCTATGGCTCTCTACATTAGAGCAAATGCCCCAATCGCTTCCCAGCTTTCCCTCAAGAGGCATGAAGAACTTACATCCGCAAGAGCAATCCCCTTTGTAGTCGTCGCCATCTCTATCTATCGTCCCAAACGGCTCGAAATCCCAAAGAGATCTTTTCGTTATGCTAAGAAGATGTTTATGCGTATCTTCCATAAACTAACACCAAAATTTCATGTAATTGAAAGACGGTCCGCAATATCCACACGTCATTAAATTAGGCGAATTAGAGTTGCGACAAATAGGACAAATCCAACCAATCTGACGAGACGGGAATTCGACCGGAGGGAAGACTGGCAGATGCGGAAGGGATACGTCGGGTAGAGAAGGCTTATTTATTTTCTTTTTTTTCATTTTGTTTTATTCTCGTCTCTTTTGACTTGCTCTTCTAGAATATCTATTAGTCCAATGTTGATATAAATATCTGGATTCTTTCGCGCTACCTTTTTACCTATCTTAATCAGGTTCTTCTTCATGTCGTCGGTCATCTCTATATCCCATACGACGAATTGCTTCCTCTTTTCTTTGAGAATCTTAAAACTTCCTAGGGTTTTCGGTTCTATTAGTTTAGTCTTTTTCATAATTAGTCCCAGATTGATAGATAATACTTAGCGAACAAGTCGAGCCCTTCTTTGACTTTTCTTTTATGTTCGTCGCGCTGGCTGTAATCCCAAGGTCTATCGTCGGCGTTCGTGTAAGTAATATCGCCGTTCTCACTTATAGCGGCGACTTTCCATCTACCGTCATAATTCGGCGGGGGGATTGGATAAGGCTCTTTATCTACGTTCTCAAACGCCCAAATGATCTTGTCTAAAATTTCATTCCACTTCTTCTTATTGTATTCGTGATTAGGAATGTCTCCGTAGAAATCAAATTTTCTCTGGTTAAAATCCCCATCAGAACTGAGCCAACCTGAATATCCAAAAGTTGACTTACGGTAGAGTTTTAGTCTTGGAATACACCATTCGGCGTGTTTTGTATAAAAGCTCCAAGTATCCTCCAGTGGAAAGCCATATCTAATTCTTTGATAGATTTGAGACTGGAACCAGTATTTAAAATTGATCCAAGGCCATTTGATATATTTAGAATAATTGCGGCTAAACCATCCCACTTCATCGAAATCGGTGTCGAGAAGATTTACGTAGTCTCCAACTTTTACTTTCTTAGTAATTTTCATAACTCCTGATTGTAGATTCTTTTAAGGTGCGGTCGGGTTTTCTTATATATTTTAATCATGTCTCCGTAAGCTTTTTTGACCTGAATAATATCACAGCTATAAATTGGCTCGTCAAATTCATTGCTTAGAATCCCCTTCGTCTCGCTCTCTGACATAAACTTCTCTAGATTCCCATAATTAAGGATTTGTTTCTCGTGCAGTTCGATGAGGGTATTTGTTATGTTATCCATTGACTCATTCCAGACTTTCTTGTCGAGAAAATCTCCGCCAAGGAATTCGTCAGTCGAATCTTTTAATTTCTGAGCTACTTCTTCTCCAAAGAGTTTCTTAAATTTGGAATCTTTTAACATCTCTCTGGTCGCCTCGGAGATAGAGCGTATATTGTTTTTCTTATTCTCCTCTATGAGAAAAAGATACTCCTCTTCGAGTCTATCAATTTCTTTATTGACAACCGCTATCGCTCGTTGGATAACTTCAAATTTATCGCTTGGCTCCATCTTCTTATTTAGTATACTCCGTTTTATAAGGATAACAAGAAAAAAGACGCAAAAAAAACAAAAATTACGCGCTTTAAAGGACTAAAACATCAAAAAATATGGAGTATATTGACTGGCATGATATAAGCTATATTAAATATCCGTACTATGAAAACTAATATTAAATTAAATAAAGGATTCACTCTAATCGAACTATTGGTAGTTATTGCCATAATCGGTATTTTGGCGAGTATGCTTTTGCCAGCGTTAGGCAAGGCGAAACTCCGAGCCAACAGAATCAAATGCGTAAGTAATCTAAAGCAGGTATCTTTAGGTTTCAAAATTTACGCCAACGACAATGAAGATAAATTTCCTTGGTTCACCAAATCTAGCGGAGCCGTCGCAGTGTCCGGCCTAGTAACCACCTATCAAGCCCTATCTAATGAATTAGGCAACGCTAAAATCCTACGCTCCGCTTGTGACGCGCAAAGAACGGATGCGACTTCGTTTGCTACTATGGTTCAAAATAATTTAAGTTATTTCTACTGCATAGATGCCGATGAACTAAAACCGGCCACTATCCTAATGGGAACTAGAAATATAGCTAACGCTGGCGGTGGAGGCGTAATCAACGGAGTGACCTTCTCGACCAGAATGGGAAACAATTGGCAGCCTAACATAATGTCCGGCCTGATGACCAATCAAGGGCAGGTTGCGTTGAGCGATGGAAGCGCATCCCAATCTTCAAGCACGGACTTAGTACGCCAACTCGCCGCTCATGCGGCTTCTTCTGGTGGAACAGCTACGGGAGCAACCACGGAAACTAGAATTACCAGTCCGTAATATAAATAGATAATCTCTCTGGCAATCCGGCCGGAGAGATTATTTACTCTTCCCTCATTAGAAACCAAGGAATCTCTTCTAGATGCTGCAAAAGCATTTCGATGCACATTCTCTTGTCCCATCTTTCATTTGGGTCTTCGGGAATGCCAATCGTATCCATAGCTTTGAGGATGGCCTTTTCGTAGACTTGATTCTCTTGGTAGAGAAGGATGTTCGTCGTTAGACTGGCGAACAACACGAAACATAGAAAGTGATATTTATATTCAATTAGCGTTTTCATAAATTCAATCGAGAGGATCAATCCATCCCTGAACCTGCCAAGAAGTTGGAATAAATCTACTAAACTTTCTCCAAACAGAAAATGTCTTCTTCACTAAATTTCTATAATGCAGATAGACATGTTTGAAGTACCATTTATTCTTTAATTCCCGCTTGCGAGCCATCTCTTCTCTAAACTCTTTTTCTCTTTCCTTTCTGTCTTTATTCGTCAACGCTTCAAATTTGCTCAGTAAAATCTTACTTATTTTCCCATCAATGAACACGCTATCGTACTCTATGTAATAGTCGTAGTCAAATTGGTTATTTATTAAGTAGTCGTAAAAATTAATAGAGCCAGTAAAATCCTTCAAGAAAATCCACTCCGAGTTTATCACGTTAATGTAGCCAGCTATATCGGAATCGCCTTTCACGTATTCCAGCTTATCCTGCCTTACCCAAATTGTTCCGTCCGCTCTTATTTCATAATGTAAAAGCGCACTTTCTAAACTTTTAGTCTTAAAGTCTAGTTGGTCAGAATTGAAATCAAAATCCTTAAGTTCCATCACCTCGTTTGGTCGAGGCAAAGGATATTTGCAAACAATATAATCAAACATTCCCATAAATTATTTCCTATAAGTAAGGCACAGCACCCCAAAGACAAATGACATTGTCAAGGAGTTTACTAAATCTTTCCCGTGTAGAGCTCCAGCGAGGAGAAATCCGCTAATGAAAGAGTAAAAGATATTCATTTCGGAGATTCTATTTGCTTGGACTCTATGCAATGAGCAATAGAGATTAATTTATCTCCGTAATGGCTGACGGCTTGACTTAGGGCGTCCTGCTTAGTTGAAGCGAAATAATAATCGTTCAAAAATTGATCCCTTCCGTTTATGGTCGCGGAAAGTACGATTTTCCATCTTTTGTGTTCTGTTTTCATATTATTCCTACTCGTAATCTTTCCTTAAGTTGTATCTCATAGCTCTTTGGGGACGAGTAAGGAAGAGCGCAAAGCTTTCAGGTAAGACAACGTTCTCTATATCCAACGCCCTTTTAAATAATGGAGCTATATCTTTTATGTTATAGCCAGCCAGACCCGTTCCGATGGGAGTGACCAAGAAGACTAAATCGGGATGGTCGGTCGCAAAAATCAAAAACTCATCTACATGTTTCTTAATCTTCTCAAGCGGCAGAGTTTCTATCTTAGAGTCTTTCGTTGGTACTCCGTAAGTCTGACCGCTAAAGCCAAATGATCCATATTTAGCCCCCCATTTCATCGCGATACGAGCCGCGCCAGCGCCGTGAATACCCGCCTCATTTGCTCCATAGACAAAGACTTCATTAGAGACTAAAGAGCTTACTTGTTGAGGGGTATATTTCATGCTAACCTTTTTTATTCTTCTTTGCTTTATTTGACGCGTGTTCCGGCATCATTGCTCTAATTTCATCAACTAAATTTAGCTCTAAGCATTCATCCGCATTAATCCACCAATCTTTTCTATCCCAATTCCGCCTTAGCTTACTCGTCGAGAGTTTTGATCTTGACGTAAAAATATCTACAATCCTGTCCTCTATCCGCTTGACAAGGCGAACTTCATCTTCTACCTCGTATGTCTTGCCGATGGCTCCGAAAGCCGCCCGATGAATCATTAGCCACGATTGATGGCCAATCCATCTAACGTCTCCCGCTTGCAAAAGGACTCCGGCCATAGAAGCGGCCATGCCTAGGGATCCAGTTGTAATCTTGTGCCCCTTGTTTCTTAAATCTTGAATGAAATCAAATAGCTCAAAGCCGTCAATAATGCTACCGCCCGGAGACGAGAAGATTATCTCCATATCGCACTTGGGATTTATTCTGTGCCATTCTGTGAGTCTGGACATGCATTCCATTGTAGAAGTCCGGCAGACATGATGCGAGAATCTATATAAGAAGTTCTCGTCGTCAATGCTCTTTTCCTTGAGTCTCTTCTCTCTGGCCCTCTCCGTCTCTATCTCTTCTTTCTCCGCTTCCGCTTTAATCTTCCTAGTCTCAGCTTCAAGTTTATTAACTTCAGCGAGCGTTAGGGCCACGTTCGCTTTAATCTCTTCATTTGATGGCTTTGGGTTTTTCATTTATTAAAACGGTCTAAAATTATACATCTTTTCCGCCACGTCAATAACATAGTCATTTTCATTAATAGAGGCTAGATTATACTTCTTCATTAATTTTTTAAATCTAGTAGGGGGTTTGCCACTTTCCATAAAGTGTCCCATCTTAGACTGATTAGTAATTAAATAAATTGGATCCTTTTCTCCCAAAAGACAAGAGATGAGTTCATCAATATGATCCCCGTACTTTTTAACCTTCTCTCCATCAATGTCTTCTATTTCTATTGACCTTTTTTGCCAATCAGTTATCTCTTTCTTCCAATCAATTTCCTCAAAGTTATCCTCGTATTGCTTACTAAAGCAACTTCGAGGCTTGTCCCCCTTTCCTGCGTTGTTGGTATTTTTACTCATTACGCTGAGATCTCGGGATTAAGATGGGTTCGATAGCTATCCGAGTCCTCGTGGAACGTGGAAGTCTCAAGAATGGCCGATAAGTCATCAAGAGCTAAAATGGAATGACTCGTCGCTGGCTTAATAA
>SXGR01400765.1_pt1 | contig 16876 bp, 16 predicted proteins | sample 3174711 | NCBI WGS metagenome assembly SXGR01 (sample SAMN11356860, study PRJNA531348) | freshwater metagenome | isolation source: freshwater sample F1-60 | place: China: Fuxian Lake, Yuxi | collected 2017-12-25
AAATCCGTAGCTTTACCCTTGCCCTCATCGCCCCATTGGGCCCCGAGCAAGACAAGTGCGGGCATTGGCCAAGCCTTTCTATTGAGAGATTATTTGAGTGAAGAAGTGCCAACTGAGCGAAGATCTTCGCAGCCACGTACGACACGAGCGGCCATGCCAGCCTCAGCCGCCTTACCCCATGCGCGGGGATCATAAAGTTTTTTATTGCCAACTTCTCCGTCGATACGCAGAACTCCATCGTAGTTTTTGAGCATGTGATCAACTACTGGGCGAGTAAATGCATACTGTGTATCGGTATCAATATTCATCTTGATAACCCCGTAATCCAAGGATTCACGGATCTCTGAGAGCAGCGAGCCAGAGCCCCCATGAAATACTAGGTTCATAGGCTTACTTCCTGCAGCCATGCCGAGTTTCTTCGATACAGCATCCTGTAACGTTGCCAAGATCTTGGGCTGTAAGACAACATTGCCTGGCTTATACACACCATGAACATTTCCAAATGTGGCTGCAATCATGTAGAGATCATCGGCCCCCAGTGTCTCAAGAGTCATGAGAGCATCCTCTGGAGTTGAATACAGCTTGGCATCATGTTTTGCCTCGACGCCATCTTCTTCGCCACCGACTACTCCGATTTCAATCTCAAGAATCGTACGAGCAGCTTTTGACATCGCCAACAACTCTTTTGAGATCTTCATATTCTCAACCATGGAAACGGCTGAGCCATCCCACATATGCGAGTTGAATAAAGGGGCCTTGCCTGATGCAATTCGTTGGGCACCAATTACTAAAAGTGGGCGCATAAAGCCATCTAACTTCTCAGCTGGGCAGTGGTCGGTATGGATTGCAATATTGACGTTGTAGTTCTTTGCGACAATGTGGGCGTACTCGGCCAGGGCGAGCGCGCCATCGACCATATTTTTTACCGTTGATCCTGAGGCATATTCAGCACCACCCCACGAAAATTGGATGATCCCATCTGATTGCGCTTCGGCAAAGCCACGAATGGCAGCGATGATGGTTTGTGATGATGAGACGTTGATCGCTGGATAGGCAAAGGCGCCCTTCTTGGCGCGAGCCAACATATCTACATACGTTTCGGGAGTTGCTATTGGCACTGTGGCTCCTAGTCGCTCTGATGTAAAACTCTAGGAGAGCGCATCTTTGGACTATCTAGAGGCTTACGGCCAATCCTCTCACTTAACTAGTGATTCCAACAAAAGCGGCGCGAAATGGCCCCCAACTCGGGTGGGGCGAGGGCCATATCACCAGCGGCTAGCTCAAGGTCTTCAAAGCGTTGGCTAAGAACTTGGCTAAGGCCGCTACCAACACTGGGCTACTGAGAAGTTTTAAGAGCATGAGAATAAATGAGGTCAACATCTGGACTCCTTTCCGGGGCGAATCATTGGCCTAAACCACTCATAAAAAACCACTCTTCTCTCTCCTTGTTGATAACAATCCAGAACAGGTACTCTGACGGGTTATGAGCCAGGCCCACGAATCACTCGAGAACCTCCTACACGAGGAGCGATGCTTTGCACCGGGCATCGAATTCGCAGCAAGTGCAAATGCGCAGCCAGAGATCTATGAGCGCGCCGAAAGAGATCCTCTGGCTTTCTGGCAGGCCCAAGCCCGCGAGTTGACTTGGGAACAACCATGGAGCGCAGTATTGGAGTGGGATATGCCCTACGCCAAATGGTTTGTGGGTGGAAAGTTAAATGCCTCAGTCAACGCCCTGGATCGCCACGTTGGCCAAGGTCGCGGTGATCGAGTCGCTTTTTATTTTGAAGGCGAGCCTGGAGATACCCAGACCATCACATATGCACAACTACTAATGGAGGTCAAAAAAGCTGCAAATGCCTTGACCGAAATTGGGATTACCGCAGGTGATCGGGTCGCCATTTATATGCCGATGATTCCAGAGGCAGCGATTGCGATGCTGGCATGTGCACGTATCGGCGCGCCTCACTCGGTTGTCTTTGGTGGGTTCTCAGCAGATGCTCTGCTCTCACGGATCCAAGATGCCGATGCGAAGTTAGTGATCACCGCCGATGGTGGATTTAGAAAGGGTGCTGCATTTGCTTTGAAGCCTGCCGTTGATGAGGCACTCAAAGGCAAACACAATGTCGAAAAGGTATTGGTCGTTGCACGGACCAAGCAGGAGACTGCCTGGAGTGATCGGGATATCTGGTGGCATGAAATCGTGGATCGGCAGCCTTTGGAGCATGTTGCACAGAGCTTTGACTCTGAGCACCCTTTATTCATCCTCTATACATCGGGTACCACCGCTAAACCAAAGGGTATTTTCCATACGACTGGCGGCTACTTAACACAGGTCGCTTACACTCACAAAGTTGTCTTTGATATCAAAGCCGAGAGTGATGTTTATTGGTGCACGGCAGATGTTGGATGGATCACTGGACATAGTTACATCGTTTATGGCCCTTTGATCAATGGCACCACGCAAGTCATGTATGAAGGAACTCCCGATACCCCCCATAAGGGTCGTATATTTGAAATCATTGCAAAGTACGGTGTGACAATTTTGTACACGGCGCCAACCTTGATCCGTACATGGATGAAGTGGGGCGATGAGTTTCCTTGCGCACACGATCTCACAACTCTTCGTTTACTTGGCTCGGTTGGCGAACCGATCAACCCTGAGGCTTGGATGTGGTATCGCGAAATTATCGGTGGAAACAGATGTCCCATTGTTGATACGTGGTGGCAGACCGAGACAGGTGCAATCATGATCTCACCATTACCAGGTATCACCGCAACCAAACCTGGCTCAGCGATGGGTGTGCTCCCTGGTATCAGTGCCCAGGTCGTAGATGACTCGGCGAAGCCAGTAGGAAATGGACGTGGTGGATTTTTAATTTTAGATAAACCTTGGCCATCTATGTTGCGGGGTATCTGGGGTGAGGATGATCGATACAAGCAGACGTACTGGTCACGCTTTGAAGGAATCTACTTTGCTGGAGATGGTGCAAAGTTAGATGAGGATGGTGCGATCTGGTTACTCGGCCGAGTTGATGATGTGATGAATGTTTCAGGACATCGAATCTCAACCACTGAAGTCGAATCAGCCCTTGTCTCACATGAGGCCGTGGCAGAGGCTGCCGTCGTTGGCGCTGCCGATGCGATGACAGGCCAAGGAATCGTCGCCTTCGTCATCTTGCGTGGTGGGATCGCACATGCCGATGGTGAGGCGCTTTTGGTGGAACTGAGAAATCACGTGGCAAAACAGATAGGTCCCATTGCCAAGCCCCGTCAGATCTTGATAGTCAATGAACTACCCAAGACACGCAGCGGCAAGATCATGCGCCGCTTGCTCAAAGATGTCGCTGAAGATCGCCAAGTGGGGGATGCAACGACATTAGCTGATCCGAATGTCATGAAGCTTATCGCCGCAGGATTACAGAGCGCTAAGGATGAGGACTAGAGCTCTATCCCCAGATACTTCTTGGTCAGTGCAATTAACTCTTCCTCACTCTTGATCTCACCAATCTTTTTGTGGGCGATGGAGCCATCTGCAGAGATGAACCAGGTAACGGGTACGCCCATTCCAAAGTATGCACGTGAGCTGCCATCACCATCGTAGAGATTGGGCCAGGTCATGCCGTGAGTGAGAACAAAATCCTGCCCATGCTTTATCGATGCCTCTTCGACATCGATCCCGACTAACTCCACTTTGCCCTGGGCTCTGTCATAGAAAGCCCGGAAATAACCCATCTCTGCCTTACATGCCGCGCACCATGAGCCCCAGACATTGATGAGCATCGGTCCCTTCAAGGCATTTACCGCCACACCCTCTGAACCATCAAGGCAGCCCAATTGAATCGGGTTAGCAACACCTGCCGTAGCAAGTGAGGCACATGAGACAAGCTTGCCTGCTATCTCTGGCTCAGGTGCTGCACAACTTGTCAGAAGTAAGAAAGATATGAACACACCTATTGTTCTCAAATGAAATCCCTATCCGTCTTTACCAGCAGCCTAGCTTTCTCAACATCCATCTCGCCCATCCCATAACTTGGGCAGAGTTTGGCGACCGGGCAGGCTCCACATGCAGGCTTTCGTGAGTGACAAATCCGTCGTCCATGCCAAATCAGGCGTTGAGAGAGATTCGTCCACTCTGGCTGGGGAATCAACTCACCGACTATATGCTCGACTTTGACGGGATCCCTCTCATCTGTCCACCCAAAGCGGCGGGCTAGACGACCAAAGTGAGTATCGACTGTGATTCCTGGGGTATCAAAGGCATGCCCTAGAACGACATTTGCCGTTTTGCGACCAACGCCCGGCAACGTCACAAGCTCCTCAATAGTTTGTGGAACCTCTCCATTGAAATCAGTGAGGATCTTTACCGCCAATCCCTTTATGTGACGTGCCTTTGCATGATAAAAACCGGTCTGAAAGACAAGCTTCTCGATATCGCTCAGATCGGCTTTAGCAAGTGCTTTCACATTCTTATATCGCTTAAAGAGAGCAGGTGTAACGGTGTTGACTCTCTTATCTGTGCACTGGGCACTTAGGACCGTTGCGATCATCAACTCTAAAGGTGTCTTGAAATCTAATTCACAACGTATATCTGGGTATGTCTTGGTGAGTATGCGGTAAATAGCCCTGGCTTGCTTTCGATTCTCCTTATAGGCCTGCATAGGGCTAAAGTACTCCTCGTGAGCCCAGAAGATGATGTGTTCCGCAAAGCCCCACTCTTTACCGCCCTTGATGATGTAGCAGCGGCATCTCTGCGCGCATCGATGAGTCCTGTGAAGATTCTTCGAGGGAGTGTGCTCTTTGCTGAGGGCGATGATGGTGATCACCTGTACGTCGTCCTTGATGGAAAATTAAAGCTTGGAACATCAAGCGGTGATGGTCGCGAGAATCTCTTATCCATCCTTGGACCAGGTGAGATGTTTGGTGAGCTCAGTCTCTTTGATCCCGGCCCTCGCACATCCACTGCTACTGCAGTAACCGATGCAAAGCTATTGAGCCTTAGCCATAAGGATTTAATCCCATGGCTTGCCTTAAACCCTGCAGTGGCCTTACATCTCCTAGCCCGCTTAGCCCAGCGCCTTCGCCGCACGAACGAGGCTGTTGGTGATTTGGTTTTCTCCGACGTGCCTGGCCGCGTGGCTAAGGCATTGATCGATCTGGGTGAGCGCTTTGGAAAGCAGAGCCCTGAGGGTCTTTATGTACTCCATGATCTGACTCAAGAGGAGTTAGCGCAGTTGGTCGGGGCATCACGTGAGACCGTCAATAAAGCCCTCGCAGACTTTGCTGGTCGTGGTTGGTTAAAACTCGATGGCCGAGCGGTTTTGATAACCGATCTCGAGCGCCTATCAAAGCGTGGGAAGTAACCGCAGTCCTTAGTCAGTAATCTCGACTGTCAGTTCGATTTCAACAGGAGAGTTCAGGGGTAGCTCTGCGATTCCCACGGCACTACGCGCGTGCTTTGCACCATCGCCCCAGATAGAGAGAAATAATTCACTTGCTCCATTAACGATAATTGGTGCATTGATAAAGCCGGCTACACCATTGACATATCCCACGACTCGCACAATCTTTGTAATCTTATTCACGTGAGCAACGGTGGCAACAGCGGCAAGGGCGTTGAGCGCACAAATCTGAGCAAGCTCTTTTGCACGCTCAGGTGTTATCTCTGCACCAACTTTACCAACACCGGCCATCTCGCCATTGACCAAGGGCAACTGGCCAGCGGTAAAGACAAGATTTCCTGTGCGAATCGCTGGAACGTAGGCGGCAACTGGTTTAGCGGCAACGGGCAGTTCAAGCCCGAGCTCGATTAACTTTGCATGTACATCAACTACATTCATTTGATTTCTCGCTTCATATAGGCGACAAGTTGTTCGCCAGTGCCTGGTGCTGGGATTACTTGAACCAGCTCCCAGCCATCTGAGCCCCATGTATCAAGGATCTGCTTGGTTGCATGAGAGAGCAATGGCACGGTCACATATTCGAACTTCATTTATTTAACGCCTCTTTCACTAGGGAGGAAACTATAGAGCCATCTGCCTTACCTGCAACCAGAGGCTTGATCGCACCCATTACCTTGCCCATATCGCCAGGTCCGCTGGCTCCAGTTGATGCAACTGCATCTGAGATCATCTTCTTGATCTCATCTAGGTTTAATTGCGCAGGCAGATATCTAGCAATCACCTCACCCTCAGCCTTCTCTAGCGCCGCTCTATCACCACGCCCACCGCTCTCAAATGCTTCGGCGGCCTCACGACGTTTCTTGGCCTCTCGTGAGAGGACACTGATGACCTCATCATCACTCAAAGTTCGCGCCTCTTTACCCGAGACCTCTTCATTAGTGAGTGCAGTCAGGACCATACGGATAGTGCCCGAAGTAATCTCATCGCGACTGCGAATCGCCTCTGTGAGATCGGCGCGTAGTCTGTCTTTGATACTCATGATGTCAACTCTATCGCGAGAAGTTCAGCGATCTGCGCGGTGTTGAGTGCAGCGCCTTTGCGTAGATTATCTCCGCAGACGAACATATCTAAGGCCATGGGATCATCAAGGCTTTTACGGACCCGGCCCACCCAAGTCGCATCCGTACCTACTGCATCGGCAGGTGTAGGAAACTTATAGTTTTCAGGATCATCGACCAACTTGACTCCTGCAGTATTTTGCAAGATCTCTTGGGCCCCTTTTCGTGAAGGCTCTTTTGCAAATACTGCATGGACTGTGAGTGAGTGGGTTGTCATGACGGGTACTCTCACACATGTAACAGAGACCTTCAAATGAGGCAGACCAAGGATCTTTCGTGACTCATTACGCACTTTGAGCTCCTCCGATGAGTATCCATCGGCTTTGAGTGAGCCAGCCCATGGCACGACATTTAAGGCAAGAGGTGCGGGAAAAGGTCCATTGTCAGAGATGATGGTGCGCAGATCTCCTGGCCCATCCCCTGCAGTCGTACCTGCGACCAAGGAGATCTGTTCACGCAATATATCAATGCCTGCCTGTCCAGCACCCGATGCTGCTTGATACGAGGAGACGACCAACTCTTGTAAGTCATAGTCTCGATGCAGCGCACCGAGTGCGACGATCATCGACAAGGTCGTGCAATTAGGATTTGAGATAATCCTGCGGGGACGATTCTTCACCTCTTGTGGATTCACTTCAGGCACGACAAGAGGGACATCGGCATCCATACGAAATGCACCTGAGTTATCGACAACGAGAGCGCCACGAGATGCTGCAATCGGTGCCCACTCTTTTGAGATCTCATCGGGAACATCAAACATCGCTACATCAATGCCATCAAAGCTCTCTGGAGTCAGCGCGACAACGCTCAACTCTTCACCGCGACAGATGAGTTTCTTGCCAGCACTGCGCGCCGATGCGATCAGACGGATCTCTCCCCAGACATCTGGGCGCTCTGAGAGGATCCCGAGCATCACGGTGCCCACCGCGCCAGTTGCACCAACGACTGCAAGTGAGGGTTTACTCATCGACCAGTGCCTCCATAGATGACGGCCTGGCTCTGATCGGCATCAAGGTCAAAGGCGGTATGGGCAGCTTTGACTCCCCGCTCGATATCGCCCTCGCGACAGATGATAGAGATGCGGATCTCAGAGGTTGAAATCATCTCGATATTCACCCCCGCTGCAGAGAGAGCACCAAAAAACGTGGCCGTCACACCTGGATGTGAGCGCATCCCAGCACCTACGAGTGAGAGCTTGCCAATTTGATCATCGTATTGAATCGATGCATAGCCGACTTCACCCTGTAATTTCTGCAGGATTACCGTGGCATCGGCTCCCTCTGCCTTGGGCAGAGTAAATGAGATATCGGTCAGACCAGTAGCTGCAGCAGATACGTTCTGGACGATCATATCGATATTGATATCGGCATCGGCAATGGCTTGGAATATGCGTGCAGCAACTCCTGTCCGGTCAGGTACACCGACGATTGTAATCTTTGCCTCACTCTTATCATGTGCGATGCCTGAGATAATCGCCTGTTCCATATCTGCTCCCTCTGGATGATCCGCAACCACCCAAGTTCCTTCATTGGTAGAAAAAGATGAACGTACGTGAATCGGTAGATTAAAGCGACGTGCATACTCAACGCAGCGCAGATGCAGGATTTTTGCGCCACTTGCCGCTAGCTCGAGCATCTCTTCATATGTGACACTCTTGAGTTTGCGGGCATTTGATACCACCCGTGGATCGGCGCTATAGACACCATCGACATCGGTATAGATCTCACAGACATCGGCATCAAGGGCCGCTGCAAGTGCAACTGCGGTGGTATCACTTCCGCCTCGACCTAACGTCGTGACATCTTTTGTATCCTGGGAGATTCCCTGAAAGCCAGCCACGATTGCAATCGCACCCTCTTTCAACGCCTCTTGAATCCGCCCCGGTGTCACATCGATGATGCGAGCGCGACCATGAGCCGATGTCGTGATCACACCGGCTTGACTGCCTGTAAATGAGCGAGCCTCATGTCCAAGATTGGATATCGCCATCGCAAGCAGCGCCATTGATATCCGCTCTCCGGCGGTGAGCAACATATCTAACTCACGCCCCGATGGGATCGGTGTGATCTGCTCGGCTAAATCGATGAGCTCATCGGTGGTATCTCCCATGGCCGAGACCACAACAACGACCTGGTTACCATCGCGCTTTGCCGCCACGATCCGATTGGCAACGCGCTTCATCCCCTCGGCATCGGCCACAGATGAGCCGCCGTACTTTTGAACGATGAGTCCCATGTCTTAATGCTCGCGCATCAGGCCCGATGTGGCTGTGGTATTTCCTAGATTTCTCACTATATGAGATGCTGAGCGTGTCACATAGTGAGATTAAACGCTGCGCCGGCCCTCAAAGGCGCGACCAAGGGTGATCTCATCGGCATACTCCAGATCCCCACCCACCGGCAGACCAGAGGCCAGGCGCGAGACTTTGATATCCAAGGCCTTGATCATGCGGGCAAGGTAGGTCGCTGTGGCCTCGCCCTCAAGATTTGGATCGGTGGCCAAGATGACCTCCTTGACCTGCAGATCACCCAGGCGCACCATCAGTTCGCGGATACGTAACTGCTCTGGACCGACTCCATCGATGGGAGATATCGCACCACCGAGCACATGATACTTGCCCCGAAACTCACGGGTGCGCTCGATTGCAATGACATCTTTACTCTCTTCAACCACACAGATAGATGTGTTCTCGCGACGAGGATCGCGGCAGATTCGACACTCATCCTCCTCAGAGACGTTGCCACAGATCACACAGAACTTGACCCGCTCTTTTACGGTGCGAATCGAATCAACGAGAGCCCTAGCGATCTCAGGATCGGCCTGCAAGATGTGAAAGGCGATGCGCTGGGCCGATTTAGGACCAATACCTGGCAGACGACCTAGCGCATCGATGAGATCTTGAATCGCACCTTCATACATTCCCGACATCCTTACTTCTCAATCAATTTTGCGCCGAGCTCTTGTGCCAACAGCGCAGCACCTGAAAGTAATGTCTGATCACTTGGTGCCTCTGATGTTCGGGTATCGCCCTTGATTGCCAGCGTCGTATCTACCGATGGATCAACGACACACTCGATTTTTCGATCTATACCGACGACATCGACGAAGGCTTTGCGCAAAATCTCATCCGACTCTGATCGTATGAATGAGTCACGGGCCCCAGCATTCATGATTCCTATCGTGATTGCACTCTCATCCACGGCTAATACCTGCGCAGATGCACTCAGAAGTGACCAGGTGAGCCTGCGACGCTTCTTGACATCTTCGATGACATCGGGCCAAGCGCGGCGAAGGGCCGTGATGTCAAATGCTCCTTGCGGTGTAGGAGCTGGCTGGACCACAGATGGTTTTGCTCCTTCGACTTTAGACTCAGTGAGCTCAGGGGTCAGGTGAGTGGAGCCTGTCGTTTTTTTTGGCTCCACCGTGCGAACCTTTGAAGAGGGAGCCGAGGTCATAGGGGCAAGGTTTTCTGCTCGCTCCAACCGTTCGATTCGAGAGAGCATCCCAGACTCACTTGCATCACCGATAGGTAAGAGGATGCGGCCACAGATGAGTTCGAGCATCAATCGAGGAGCTGTTGCACCACGCATCTGAGTAAGTCCTTCAGCTGTGATGTCGGCTGCGCGCGAGAGATTGGCCGAGCCGATACGTCCGGCTTGATTGCGCATGCGCTCCATCTGATCATCGGGCAAGTCGCGCAAAATTGAGGTGGGTGATGAGTCTTTGAGCGCATCCACGATCATCAGATCACGGATTCGCTCCAACATATCGGCGGTGAATCGACGTGGGTCATGGCCTGATTCGATGACCTGATTGATTGTCTTGAACAGGGATGCACCATCGTGGGCTGCGATCGCATCGATAGCATCATCGAGTAGGGCGCCATCGGTAAAGCCCAATAATTGGATGGCAATCTCATAACTGACACCATCACTTCCAGCACCGGCTAAAAGCTGGCCCAGTACCGATAAGGCATCACGGACTGATCCTCCAGATGCGCGAACAACAAGTGGGATCACACCTTTGGCCACACTGACACCTTCAAGCCCACAGATCTTCTCTAAATGCGCTCCCAGTGTTCCAGGGGGCACAAGACGAAATGGATAATGATGAGTACGCGAACGAATAGTTGCGATCAACTTATCTGGCTCAGTTGTTGCGAAGATAAAAATAACATGTGGGGGTGGCTCTTCGACGACCTTCAAGAGGGCGTTAGCGGCCCCTGGTCCGAGTTGATGTGCCTCATCAATGATATAGATCTTGTAGCGGCTTTGTACGGGTGCAAAGAATGCCTTATCGCGCAGATCGCGCGCATCATCGACCAAGCCATGGGTCGCAGCATCTAGTTCAATCACATCTAATGAGCCCGGGCCGTTAGCGACTAGATCCTTACAGGATTGACAAAGCCCGCATGGATTTGGTGTGGGCCCTTTTTCACAGTTGAGCGAGCGCGCCATGATCCGTGCACTCGATGTCTTTCCACAACCACGTGGCCCACTAAATAAATATGCATGATGTGTGCGATGTGACTCCAATGCATTGGAGAGCGGAACAGTCACATGATCTTGACCAATGACATCGGTGAAGATTGAGGGACGATACTTACGATATAAAGCTAATGACATCCCTCGCCCTTCTTTACTTCTCGTTGCGAAAATTTTTTAGGACCCCTCGCACACCCGCCAGAGCGTACCTACCCTTGCTGCATTCCTGCCCTGGGGGAGTTCAGCACGGATAGCGCCGTACGAGGGATCTGGCGTAATCATAGTTATAGCCACCGATAGAGTGCTCCCCTCGGGAGGATTCGCATAGCGGCCGAGTGCGCACGCTTGGAAAGCGTGTATAGGGCAACCTATCGAGGGTTCAAATCCCTCATCCTCCGCACTACAGGGAACATACGTTCTCTGTTGTTGGAGGATTCGCATAGCGGCCGAGTGCGCGCGTCTCGAACACGCGTAGACGAGAGTCTCGAGGGTTCAAATCCCTCATCCTCCGCCAGACCTATATAATTTCCAAATCAGTGGAATGGGATTTGAATGCGAGCGATAACTCAAGGAAAGTACGGCTTAGACTCCTTGGTTTTATCAGAAATACCAACGCCCAAGATCGGTTCAAAACAAGTTCTGGTAAAGGTAGAGGCGGCCAGCGTCTATGCCGCAGTTCTGCATCTGATAACAGCAGATATCTCACTTGTTAGATTATTTGCAGGGCTTCGTAAACCACGGATGCGTCCGGGGCAATCATTTGCTGGAACAGTGATTGAGATTGGTAATGAGGTAAAGGATTTAAAAGTTGGAAATCGAGTCTGCGGAACTGCACCAGGTGCATTTGCAGATCTAGTAGTTGCCCGTGCAAAGCGTGTAGCCGTCCTACCTGACAGAGTGGATTTTGATGAAGCATCGACAATTCCAGTGTCTGCTAGCACAGCGCTTCAAGCGGTTCGAAAACACGGCCAAGTTGGCGCTGGACAAAAAGTTTTGATCATTGGTGCCTCTGGCTGCGTTGGCTCATTTGCAGTGCAGATAGCGGTGGGACTTGGAGCAGAGGTAACCGGTGTATGTCGGGGATCTAAGAAGAGCTACGTTAGAACTTTGGGAGCTCACCAAGTTATTGATTACGAATCAGAATCAATAACTGGTGCCTTTGATTGTATTATCGATACTTCAAGTTTCCTGTCGATAAAACAATTGCGAAGGTCGTTGAAATCAAGTGGCAGATTAGTAATCGTTGGATCCGCGGCAAATCCTGGCTCTAGTGGTCTTAGTCGGCTTATGGCAACAGCTCTACTGTCCTTATTTATCAAAGAGTCTATAAAGGCCTTTACTCAATCTGAAAATAAAGATGATCTCTCTGTGCTGCTTGAAGATTTGGCAAGGAAGCGGATTACTCCTGTGATAGCTAAAAAATTACCATTAGAACTTAGTGCTCAAGCGGTGGAGCACTTTGCATCCGGCAAAGCCTGCGGCCACGTCATAATTTCACCGTCCCTTTAGTGGATTAACTGTTTACAGGTTCGAGTTTGCGGACTACGCTGTCGATTTATGAACCGTTTACCTAAAAAACGGGGAATTACCCAGGTTGAAGACGATAAATCCCTCATCCTCCGCCAGAACACAGCAATATTTGATCTATCCATAATAAGGTTAGGTATTACTAAAGGAGAAAAAATGAAGATTAAATCAGCACTTGTTGCCATTTTGTTGATGGTTGGTTTAGCACCAGGAGTTGCTCAAGCAAATGTGCGCCCGGTTGTTGAGTCTTTCACCTTTACCCCCAATGATTTCGATCTAGTCTCAGTAAATACAAATGTTGTGTTCGAATTGGTTGTTACTCACCCAAGTGGAATAAGTAACACCAACACTCAAGTCACTCTAATCGGTCCATACGGTAGTACCATATTTACAAAATTAATTCGTACTGACTCACCTGTTAACTTAGCGCTAACAAAAGTAACATTTAAAGGAACACTTAAGGTTTCGCAAGCCGTCTTAGCGGGAGCTTACTCAGTTTCGATAGCAGAGATTGAAAATAATTCATCTGCTGGATATACATATGGAACAGGTGTTATTACCCCAAGTAAGCTTAGAGATTTAATTGGTGCCGAGTACGCGCTGTTAGTAAGAAACAGTGGTGATTTAAATCTTACTTATAACACATTTGTGGGACCAACACATGACACGACTCTTGGTATTTCCTACAATAATCCTGCAACTTATAATAATACCAACCCTCCTATTTGGAAGGTTGGCGAAACTTATGTGCCAAGTAAATATTTTGAGGTAAGAGTCCCAGCACTACCTTTAATAGTAAGTGTTACTACTCCGGTGGTATGTTCGACCGACGGTAAGGAACTTAAATTAATTGCTACTGGAAGTTGTGTTTTTAAGGTCTCTACTGCAAAAACTAAAGATTACGCAGCTAAAGAAAGCACTCAAGTAGTCACAGTTACAGCAGGGCGAACTAAGCCGGATTTAATAATGAGTGTGATCGCAAATCAAACTTCAAAGAATCTACCAAAAACAATTGAAATTTTTAGAGTATATAGCTCAACTGGTGTTTATGTACTGCCACAGGCAATCACACCAACTGTTTGTATAGCAGCTGGCTTCTATGTTCAAATAGTCGGTGGTGGTACCTGCACCCTTACTTATCAGAGTGAGGCCAATGCCTCCTACCTTGCGTCAGATCTTTATAATGTTTCATTCGAGGTAACAAGAGATGCACAAACCATTACATTTACGCCCCCTACAACAGTTGATATTTCTGGCAAAACCTTGGCCCTTACAGCAGCTGCATCAAGTGGTGGAGCTATCACATACTCAACTACATCAGTGGAATCTTGCTCAGTAGCGGGTGCAACCCTAAATCTACTTATGGCCGGAAATTGCGTGATTACAGCAACACAGGGTGGTAGCTCAACTCTTGCTCCAGTCTTTACTACCGCAACAATTATGTTAACTGGCACTATTGCTAAACCCGTAGTGCCTGTTGTAAGTAAAAAAACAATACTTTGTGTTAAGGGTAAAACTACTAAAAAAGTAAGTGGTGGCAACCCTAAGTGTCCGAAAGGATACAAGGTTAAAAAATAGTTACACACTCAAATTATTAAGTTAATTAAAAAATAAGGGGCATATGAAGGTTCTAGTTACTGGTGGAGCCGGCTTTGTTGGCACCAATCTTGTGCTAAGTTTACTAGAGCACGGATATGATGTAAAAATATTTGATGATCTATCTACGGGGCTAAAGCAGAATATCCCAAAAGATGCAGATTTTATAAATGCCAGCATTCTAGACACTAATAATTTAAATAATGCGATTAAAGATTGTGACGTAGTTGTACACCTAGGAGCAAGAGGCTCAGTACCAAGATCAATTAGAGATCCAATAGCAACACATGATGTTAATTCCACTGGAACTTTAAACGTATTAGAAGCTGCACGTGGTTCTGGTTCACATTATATTTTTAGCTCATCCTCATCGGTTTACGGGTCAAATATGACCTTACCAAAGAATGAGGATATGGTTTTAAGGCCTCTTACACCATACGCTGCATCAAAAATGAGTGGTGAAGCACTTTCTCTTGCCTATGCAAAAAGTTACGGATTACCAGTATCAACATTTAGATTCTTTAACATATTTGGCCCTTGGCAACGTCCTGATCATGAGTACGCTGCCGTCTTGCCCAAGTGGATTTCTAAATGTATAAATGGTGATGAGATTGAGATTTTTGGTGATGGGCTGCAAACTAGGGATTTTACCTATGTAGGAACAGTTGTTAATATAATTTTAAGTTGTATATCAAAAAAAATCCTACACCCTGAACCTGTAAATCTTGCCTATGGAAATAACATTTCCTTAAACCAAGTCCTAGAAATAATGAATATTAATTTTCCAACTTTAAACGTGAAATATTTGCCGCCAAGAAAAGGTGATGTTCTGCACTCAAAAAATGATCCAAAATTAATTAAAGCGCTTTATCCAGATATTACTCGTGATAAATTCGAAGTATCACTTCAAAAGACAATTGACTGGTTTAAGAATTAAATCTCAACCCCAATATATTTAGTTTCTAAAAACTCTTCAATCCCGGCAAAGCCGCCTTCACGTCCGAGCCCTGATTGTTTAAAGCCACCGAATGGCGCCGCAGGATCTGAGATAACACCTTTATTTATAGCAACCATTCCTGATTCAAGTGCTTCAGCAGTTCTAATTGCACGCTTCAAATCAGATGAGTATATGTATGCAATAAGGCCAAACTCTGTGGCATTTGCCAGAGTAATTGCCTCTTCGTCAGATGATGTAATAACAATTGGGGCAACTGGGCCAAAAATCTCCTGTTTTAATATTGGATTATCTTTATTTACCGTGAGCACGGTGGCTTGGTAGAAGGCACCACTCCCTTCAACAGATTTACCACCAACATTAATTTTTGCACCCTTTGTAACTGAATCATCTACTAATTGCGCAATTTTATTACGCTCTTTAACTGAAACACTTGCGCCAAGTTGGGCGCCTGCCTCTAATCCTGGAGCAACCTTTAGTGAACCCATAGCCTTTGTTAATTTCTCGGTAAACTCAGCAGCAACCTCGTTATCAACGTAGAAACGATTTGCTGCTGTGCAGGCTGCGCCACCATTTCTCATCTTTGCCAACATAGCCCCTGCAACTGCGTCATCAACGTTGGCATCTGCTAAAACTAAAAATGGTGCGTTACCACCTAACTCCATTGAGCAACGAATCACTTGATCAGCTGCCTCTTTCAGTAAGACTCTGCCCACCTCAGTTGAACCAGTGAATGAAAGATTTACAACTCGTGGGTCCTTTAAAATCTTAGCTATTGCAGGCCCTGATGGCACTGGCAGAATTAAATTAACAACACCAGCCGGTATTCCAGCGCGCTCTAAAATCTCAATAAGCGCTATAGCGGTAATTGGAGTCTCACCAGCTGGTTTTAAAATTACTGTGCAACCAGCAGCCAGGGCTGGTCCCATCTTTCTAGTTGCCATAGCTGCTGGAAAATTCCACGGCGTAATCAATAATGAAACTCCAACTGGTTGCTTGGTTACTAAAATTCTTTTATCACCGCTAGGCGCTGTTCTAAACTCACCATTTATTCGTACCGCCTCCTCTGAAAACCAGCGGAAGAATTCTGCGGCGTATAAAATCTCACCTTTAGCATCACTTAATACTTTGCCATTTTCTTTAGAAATGATCTCAGCAAGGCGATCTGCCTCTGCCACCATAATTTCAAATGCTTTGCGTAATATTTCACCACGAATACGAGGAGCAGTTTTAGACCAAGTTTTAAAAGCGCGAGAAGCTGCATCTACTGCTTGTGCGCAATCGGCATCTGTTGCAACTGAAACATTTGCAATGATTGATTCATCACTTGGATCAGTAACTGGGATGGTAGATGCACCATCAAGCCACTTACCATCAATATAAAGCTGCGTCTTTAACTGCATAAAGATAAGCATACGCTTACTGTGTGTGCTTAAAAAATCTCGCATAAAAACAGGCGTATACTTAGGATCTAACTTCGTATAGGAGTGTGTTTAAAAAAGTGCCAAAGTCTTGGAGTGATAACGCACCTACTCCTAAGGTGTTAACTGAACACGCACACCTGAAAGATCCGATCTCATACAAAATTAAGCGAATCCTTTTAGGTAATCCCCTTAATCGACATACGCTAAGTCATCAGCGGCTTAAAAAAAGATACGCGCTTGGAATTTTATCCTCTGATTGCATTTCTTCCAGCGCCTACGGCTCAGAGCAGATTTTACTTGCCCTAGTTCCAGCCTTTGGTCTTGCCGCATTCGCCATGTTAATGCCAATGACAGCAATAGTTTTAGTTAT